>MDTB01144198.1_pt1 | contig 35074 bp, 33 predicted proteins | sample 811161 | NCBI WGS metagenome assembly MDTB01 (sample SAMN05326650, study PRJNA326480) | marine metagenome | isolation source: seawater | place: Mediterranean Sea | collected 2009 | reverse complement strand
TACCCGGCGCAAACATCAACATGCTCTCAACGACGCGCAGCGCATCTTCGCGCCGACCAGCGCGTTCGTGGCGAGCCTTAATATTATTCTGTAGCCGCATAAGGATATCGCGATTACTGACCGCGGCATAGTGGTCTGGCGAGAGCTCGGCTTCCATTCCATCCATTGCCTTGAGAAGTTGTCTTAGATCTGCGGCGGAGCGTTCAGCGCCTTCATTGAAGGGGTCAATAATCCGCCTTGCGCCGTCTTGACCGATACAGATCATGAAATGCCCCGGAAAATTGATCCCGTTAGCCGCGAACCCATTTGCGCGCGCGGCATGCAGATACAAAACTCCCAACGCCACGGGCAGACCCTTTTTGCGATCGATGACCCGCATCAGATTGGCGTTTTGAATGTCGTCATATGTCAGCATATCGCCACGATATCCATGAGACTGAAAAATGATCCGGTTCAGCGCCTCAACAAGCGTGGGAGGGCTTTTGCTCAGAGAGCGCCCCACTTCTCGTGCGAGCTGCTTAATATGATCCCGATAACGATCGAGCGCGACACCAGGACGATCGAGGGCAGCAAGCGCCAGCGCTCCCTCCGCAAGATCGATTTTATCATCAGGACGGGTTCCGATCTCTCGGAGAACTCCCTCTGCTTGAGCGCGCGGTATCACGATGCCTCGAAATGTTATCGGTTAGTAGGCGGTCTCTTGATCTTAACGTAGTTTATCACTTTTTTGACGTAGGACAGCCCGCGGGCGTGATTCATCACGCGATTAAGCTCTGCCTGGTTCTGAGCAAGACCGATAAGATATACGGTGCCTCCCGTGGTCTCGATCGAATAATTTATCGACGAGATCCGCTTGTCAAACAGCAGCGCTGATTTTAGCTGCGTCGAAATCCAGGTGTCACGTGCGAATCCACTTGCGCCTGCCGATCCCTCAATCTGTATTTCGTTAATAACCTCTTTGACGCCCTTTGCCGACCAGGCAAGCTTAACGGCTTCTGTCCGCATCGCCTCAGTCTCTGCTGTGCCGGTCATCAGGACCCGCCCCATATAAACCTGCATCCCAACATTGCGCCAAAGCCGCTCGTCCCTATCGGAGAACAGAGCATTTATGCGCAGACGCAGCGCAGTGTCATTCGCCGCGCCCGAAAGGCCTCGCTCCTCCATGGCTGCGGTACCTGCCGTAGCCCCCGCACCCACCACGGCGCCGACGCATCCCTGTAACGATGCGCCTAGCAAAATTGCAACCGAGACCGCAGCAGCCGTCTTACGCATAGCAGATACTCGGCGAACTTTCGAAGACGATATCGGGGAATCGCAAAAATTAGGGGTCATGTATCTCTTGCTCCGGAGAATTGGCGCTAGGAAATCTCAACCATAACGAAATCTGTCTAATTGGTCGATTCACTCCAACCACTGATTTTATGGTGCTGTCATTAATCAGGCCAAAAGGCGAGCCGGGCAATGACTAGCCAAGCGGTTTGGGGCAGCTCCAGAAGGGCTGGAGCGCTAATACCGAGAGATAGATTCAATTACGCGCCCCCCGGGGGAACCCTGAACTCGGCAAAGACAATAGCGGTGTCTTTGCAAGCGGCAGGAAAAATTACTCCTAACGGTTTCCCCCAGCGACAGTATTGGAGATATTAGATTGTGAGCGGAAGCGCCAACCGCGCGGCGACTGCCGCTTGTTGCTCGATACGTTTACATACTTGGCAGCTATTGGGTCATTCGCTCAGCGTTTCATTGATCCTATGATAAAGAGGGTTGTGAGCGGCCAAGTACGAGTGCCCTAGCATAGACTTTTTTCCGCGCAAGCCCAGTGGCCGTAGCGACTGTTTCGGCGGCATCGCGGACACTCATAATTTCGAGGGCATCAGCAAGTATCGAATCGAGATCAACGATTGTGGTATTCGCATCATCAAGCGGGCCGATAACGACGACCGCCTCACCCCTCGGCGCCGGTATGTTGGCGTAAACCTCTTTTAGGTCGCGAAGACCTCCGCGACGCACCTGCTCATGGAGCTTGGTCATCTCGCGGGCAACTGCGGCAGGACGATCGCCCAGAACGTCAGCCATAGCGGAAATTGAAGCAGCAAGGCGTTTCGGGGATTCGAGAAATATAAGGGTGGCCTGCAGCGAAGCAAATTCCGATAGCGTGTCGCGACGCGCCTTGTCTTTTGTCGGCAAATAACCCGCAAACAAAAATCTATCCGTCGGCAGGCCGGACAGAACAAGCGCCGTCATCGGCGAGGAAGGGCCGGGGGCGGCTGTAACATGAATATCGGCATCGATGGTATCGCGAACTAGGCGGTAGCCCGGATCAGATATGAGGGGCGTGCCGGCATCCGACACAAGTGCCACGGCTTTGCCACTTTTGAGGCGCTCGATAATACCGATGCGCGCTCTGGAAGAGCTGTGATCGTGATATGGAACCATCGGGGTCTCGACACCGTGGTGTTTGAGCAGCTTGCCAGTTACACGCGTGTCCTCGCAGGCGATAATATCGGCGGCATCGAGGATATCGATGGCGCGCGGAGACAGATCTCCGAGATTTCCGATAGGCGTTGCGACCAAGTATAGGCCCGTAGGTAACGTGGCAAGTGCTCCGCGGCGTTTACTTGGCCGAGGGCCATCGGTAGGCTGCGCCCCGGCATTCATATCGTCCTTCATTTCGTCAGAAAACGGATCCATTTATGAGACTATATTCAGAGATTGCCCTAGCTCTTGCAACAGCTCTTTTCCTCACTGCCTGCAAGAATACAGTAATCGGTGAAGGACGTAACAAGCCAGAAGCTGCGCCTTTGATGGAGGCCAACGTCCCAAGCCGCCTCCAACTTCCGTTACCGAGCGCGGCACCACTTGCGGCGGAGCTTAACCGGGGGGCAACGACCGAACAGGCACCGCCAAGAGTAAAGCTGACCCCCCCCGCCGGCATTGAGAACCGCACACGCGTTGCCATCCTGCTGCCTCTTAGCGGAGGGAGAGCAGAGCTTGGACGGGCCGTCCTCGATGCCGCTAAACTTGCCTTTTTTGAGTTGGCGGATAGTGATTTCGAACTGCGTCCCTATGATACTGCGGCGACTGGCCAAGGGGCGGCGAATGCCGCGGAGAGGGCTGTTGCGGACGGTGTGAAACTGGTAATCGGGCCAATATATTCAGCCGCTGTATTAGGTGCTGCGCCGATTGTCCGCAACGCAGGGCTGAATATGTTGGCCTTTTCGAATAACCGTTTGGTGGCCGAACCCGGAGTTTATTTGTCCGGTCTATCTCCAGAGTCCCAGATTGAGCGCGTCATATCCTATGCGGCCCAGCGTGGTGTTCGACAACTTGGAGTTTTGACGCCCCGTGGAGCGTTTGGGGACCGGGTTCTGGAAACGGCTCGTCGGGCAGCCGGGAAAGCAAGAATCGCGATCGTTCGTAGCGAAAAATTCGGCCCGGCGACCGATGACATCGCGCGCGCCGTACACACCATTGGTAATTACGATGTTCGGCGTGCGGCGCTTTTGAAACAGAAAAGGGCGCTGGCCAAGCGCCAGGATGAAGTTTCGAAACGAGCGCTAGCACGACTTAAAATTCTCGATACGCTTGGCCCCGTATCTTTTGATGCCCTTGTTGTGGCGACCAGCGGGGAGGATCTCTTGAAGATGGCGGCTCAACTGGGTAATTTTGATATCGACACGAAACGGGTGCGGCTATTGGGGCTGGCAAGCTGGGCCGCAGAAGGCACGGGAAGGGAACCCGCACTAGTGGGTGGATGGTTTGCCACACCCCCAGCGGCAAGAGATAATGATTTCGCCCGTAATTTTCGGGCCATATATGAAAAAGAGCCCCATCCCCTTGGGGCAAATGCCTACGATTTGGTCGCCTTGGCGGCCATTCTCAGCTCCCAAGAAGGCGGCGCCAAATATGACAAAGCTACCCTAACGTCACCAACCGGTTTTGCCGGGATCAGCGGGCTTTTCAGGTTTTTACCGAACGGGTTATCCGAACGCGGCCTTGAAGTGCGGGAAGTGACCCCGGGCGGGAGCAAAATGATAGATCAGGCGCTAAAAAACTTCAAATTACGGGAAAACTAGCCAAATTTAGACAGGATCAGTAAGGATCAAAGCATCAATGCACTGATGATCGGGTTTAAACGCTGAATGCCGGCATCTGTAGCGCGTATGCCACGTGTATCCGCCTCTAGCAAGCCTGCTTCACAGAAGGCGGCGGCTTGCGCCCCGTCGATGCAGTCATCCAGTGACTGGCCAACAATCTCCTCAAACTGCGCACGGTCGATCCCTTCAGAAAGCCGCAATCCCATCATGATGTATTCTTCCGCCTGCTCGAACATTTTGATCGGCTCACTGAGCCTGGTCGCATGACCGTCGCGGGCAACTGCCGTTAACCAACCAGCAGGGCTTGGTACTTGCTCTGTGCGGAGACGTTCACCGCCCACTGTGAGCCGCCCATGTGCCCCAGGCCCGATTCCGATATAGTCTCCCCCCTGCCAATAAATCAGGTTGTGGCGGCTCTCATGCATCGCAACCGCGTAATTTGAAACTTCATACGCCTCTAAGCCCGCGTTTTTGGTCAAAATCCTCGTTAATTCATACAAATCGGCTGATAAATCGTCATCTGGAAGCAAAAAACTCCCCTTTCTATGGTCGGCATAGAAAGGGGTGCCTTTCTCAATAGTCAGCTGGTATAGGGAAAGATGACCGGTCCCGCGCACCAAGGCATTTGCGAGCTCCGATGCCCACGCATCAAGGCTCTGATCAGGCAACCCGTAAATAAGGTCGAAAGAGACCCGATCGAAGCACTGTTCCGCTATGGTAATAGCCTGCATTGCCTCCTTCGAGCTATGCGTCCGGCCGAGAAATTTAAGTGCTCGATCATCGAATGACTGGACACCGACGGATACACGGTTCACACCTGCTGCCCGGAACTCGGCGAATTTACCTGCCTCTATAGAAGACGGATTGGCTTCCAAGGTCACCTCGAGGTCGTCGGGTACCGACCAATAATGGGACAGGCGGCCCAACAACGCTCCAACGATTGCCGGCGGCATAAGCGATGGCGTCCCGCCGCCAAAGAATACGCTGTCAAGCCGACGGCCTTTTGTTTGAAAACCGTAATGCCTGAGCTCTAACAAAAGACTTCTCTGCCATCCCTGGTCGTCGACGTTATCGACAACGTGGGAATTAAAATCGCAATAGGGGCATTTGGTCGCGCAAAACGGCCAGTGAATATATAGGCCAAAACCGCCTGGCACAGTCACAGGTCTTGGAATTACCCCTTCACTCATTACTCACAGAGCCGGCGGAAAGCAGGCCTCGACCAACATTTCAAAGGCTGCGGCTCTGTGGCTGCCAGCATGCTTGTCCACGGGGTCTATCTCTCCGTAGGTTCCAGCATCGCCATTAGCAAGAAACATTGGGTCGTAGCCAAATCCCTTTTCACCGCGAGGCGGCCAAACCAGTGTGCCTGCCACTTCGCCCTCGAAAACCTCGCAATGCCCGTCAGGCCATGTCAGGGCAAGGGCACATACAAACCGCGCGGTACGGTCAGGGTTATCGCCAAGCTCATCGTTTACCCGGGCCATCGCAACGTCGAAATTTTTGTCGGGACCACCCCACCGCGCAGAGTAGATCCCCGGCGCGCCCTCGAGCCCATGCACCGCCATTCCAGAATCGTCGGCCAAAGCCGGAAGTTTCGTAGCGAGGGCTGCCGCATCGGCCTTTAGTTTGGCATTTGCAACGAAGCTGTTGCCAGTTTCTTCGGGTTCGAGCAGATTTAGTTCTGATGCCGAAACCACTTCGATCTGCCGGGGTCTCAGCAGCTCGCTAATCTCCCGAACTTTTCCAGGGTTATGGCTCGCAATTACAAGCCGTTTTTCAGTGAGCCGGCGCGCCATATCAGTTGGCAAGAGCCATATTCTGCGCAGTCGTAAGCTCGCCAATGCCTTTCTTGGCGAGCTCCATCAGCTGCTGGAAGGCCTCTTCAGAAAACGGGGCGGCCTCCGCGGTTCCCTGGATTTCAACGATACCTCCGGTGCCGGTCAAAACGAAATTGGCATCCGCCTCGGCATGTGAATCCTCAGGATAGTCCAGATCAAGCACCGGCGTTCCCATGTAAATACCACAGGATATGGCAGCAACCGAACCTTCAACTGGATCGGCAGACAATGCGCCGGAGCGGATCAGGCCAGCCATCGCCAGTTTGAGAGCAACATATGCGCCGGTGATAGAGGCCGTCCGAGTGCCTCCATCCGCCTGGATAACGTCACAATCGAGTCGAACCTGGCGTTCGCCAAGGGCTTGAAGGTCGACCACAGCGCGCAGCGAACGGCCGATCAGGCGCTGGATTTCCTGTGTTCTACCGGATTGTTTACCTCGGGCAGCCTCACGGTCGGTGCGCTGATGGGTCGAGCGCGGCAGCATACCGTACTCAGCTGTCACCCAGCCCCGGCCCGAATTTCGCATCCATGGCGGCACGCGCTCTTCAACGGTTGCGTTACACAGCACATGCGTGTCACCGAATTTCGTCAGGCATGAGCCCTCGGCATAAGAGCTAAACCCGGTTTCCAGCTTCACGGATCGCATTTGTTCGGGGGAGCGGCCGGACGGGCGCATATTTTTCTCCTATTTCGAAAAGTCCTTGCAAGCTATCTAAGCTCGGGCGTGGCGTAAAGCGATCTATTAAATCTTGGACGAGGACCGCCGCCGGATTTAGGTCGGAAAATCATCCGATTGACAAAACCCGGACCAACACTAGATTTCGGGAACATTTCGGTGAATAGAATGAACATTCCGAATTCCACCATAATTAGCGAACTAAACGACCGTTCACGCGAGGTTTTTCGAGAAATCGTCGAGGCTTATGTTGCTGATGGCGATCCCGTCGGCTCGCGCACACTTTCGCGCCGCCTTAAGGTGCCGGTGTCGCCGGCAACAATCCGAAATGTAATGGCCGACCTCGAAGATATGGGCCTGCTTTACGCACCCCATAGATCTGCGGGGCGCCTGCCGACCGATGCCGGGCTTCGGCTATTTGTCGACGGATTGCTCGAAATCGGCGACCTGAGTGCAGAAGACCGCGAAAACATCGAAGCGCGCTGCATCACCCGCGGTACAAATTTGAACGAAGCGCTGAGCGAAGCCACATCGCTACTTTCAGGGCTCGCACAGTGCGCTGGACTTGTGGTCGCACCTAAGACCGCGCGGCCGCTCAAACATATTGAATTCGTCAATTTAGGCGACGGTCAGGTTCTCGCAGTTTTGGTCACCGATGATGGTTTTGTGGAGAACAGGGTCATCAACATGCCGCCAGGCACACCACCCGCGGCGCTGGTTCAGGCCGGAAACTACCTCAACTCGCGGCTTGCAGGCAAAACGATCGATGGAGCGCGGCGTGCCGTCGGGCTTGAAATTGAACAACGACGCGCGGAAATCGACCAAATTACCGCCAACCTCATTGATGCGGGACTGGCGGCGTGGTCTGGCGCAGGCCCGGCCGGTAACACAGGAAGTTTCGGCGGTACCCTGATTGTTAAAGGCCAGTCGCGGCTGCTAGATGAAGTATCGGCCACTCAAGATCTCGAACGCGTGCGTGGGCTATTCCAGGCGCTGGAGACCGAGGAACTTCTGGTAAAGTTGCTAGATGTCACCGATATTGCGGATGGCGTTCAAATTTTTATCGGTGCAGAAAACACGCTGTTCGACCAAGCTGGATGTTCCATGGTGGTAGCGCCCTTCAAAGGCGATAGCCAGACGATCATCGGAGCGATCGGGGTCATAGGCCCAACGAGGTTGAATTACGCGCGCATCATTCCGATGGTTGATTATACCGCAAAGGTAATCGACCGTCTTATCGGATAGGAGTGGCTGCCGGGCCTTAGGCGGTCGTTGACGCCAAAGACAACTCAATAGAAAGCAGAAAACGTGAGCGATCAGGAAAAGAATAGCGAAACCCCCGAGGAAAAAACCGCCGCGACAGACGTAGCCGCGGACGTCGAAGAACAAGCCAGCGAGGACGAGGTCGGCGAAGAATTAAAGGCCGATGTCGAGGTGAAAGTCGACACGATGGCCGACCCGGAATCCGAAATCGCAGAGCTAAAAGACAAACTTCTGCGCAACCTAGCTGAGATGGAAAACCTGCGGCGGCGCTCGCAAAAGGATCGGGAAGAGGCCCTGAAATACGCTTCCGCCAATTTCGCTCGTGACATGCTAACTGTCGCCGATAATCTGCGGCGCGCGATCGAGTCGATCCCAGAAGAAGGCGATCCGGATGGTGCCGCGCTGCTCGGTTTTATTGAGGGAATAGCGCTGACCGAAAAAGAACTGCTGTCGGCGCTCGAGCGCCACAAAATTCAGAGGATCGAACCGATGGGTGAGAAATTCAACCCCCAGTTCCATGAAGCTTTGTTTGAAATCCCCACCAACGACGCCCCGCACGGTACAGTGATGCAAGTAATAGAAACCGGCTACATCATTCACGATCGCCTGCTGCGGCCAGCCAAAGTGGGCATCGCCAAGGCATTGCCCGAAGACACGGGAACAAGAGACGAGATCGACACAACAGTGTAGCTAAGACGCTGTTAAGGCTGCATTGCATCGGGCGTTGATTGCCAATTGTTTCTGCGCAGAGCAGGATGGTAGTTGTCCCCATATTTTTGCTGATTTAGATTGGAGAGACAAAAAGATCTTATGGCAGTTCTTGGGCACCATCCTTCTCTTTTGTTTGCCTCCTCTCGGCGGATTCTAGAAGGGTGGGCGTTAAATTGATGCGCAAGCAGATTATGCCGATCGAACCCCTCACACGCTCAAGCCCGAAGTAACCGACCACCGCGATAGTTACATCAGCCATTTCGTCGCCGCTCGCAATCAGACCGAACAAATCGTCGAGCACCTGTAGGTTGACGACCGCCAAATCCAGTCGATGCCAGATGTCAGTCCAACAAAATGGTATCTAGTCCAGGTCAGCTGGTTTTTTGAGGCCCTTTATTCGGAAGCCGCATCCCGCGGGGTATTAGGGGTTCGATCCAGCATTCAATCTTTTGCTCAATTGCTACTAAAAGTTTTGAGGTCCACATCTTGCGCCACCGGATCGAAGTCTGCTGACGCGCCCTTCTAATGATGAGGTCGTGGCGTATCGCGCCCACATCAATGAAGGGGCCGTCCATGAAGCATTGGTCGGCGATTTATCCATCGCGTCTCGCGCGGTCACCAATAGCGAGTATCTCGAGTTTGTCGAAGACGGCGGCTACCAGCGGCCAGAATTTTGGCATCGCGATGGCGGTACCTCACCACTTTATTGGCACGAAAACGGGTGCGACTGTTGGGATGAGTTGCCTTTGCCAGCATGTGCCCGGTCTATTCCGATGCCGTCGACGTCCGTATCAGCTTTTATGAAGCGGCCGCAAGTACCCTCTGGGCCGGTAAGCCCCTGCCGACAAAGCCTGAATGCAAGATCGCAGCGCGTCAATTCGGATGCGATGCCGTCAATGAGGGCGGGGTTAACCGGTTGGCCTCCGAGTTTTGCGCCCGATTACCGAGGAAGATACGAAGGCATCAGGGTCTCCTCAGTTGATGAGCGATGTCTAGGAATGGACATAAAGTACTTATTCTGCCGACTCCGGCTTCAAGCTCGCCACCGGTGCAGTCGGCGAATATAATGTAAAACCTTGGTGAGCCGGGTGGTGCGGTGCAGAGCGCGTTTTGCGGCCCCACCGGGGCACGCCCGGATCAGCTACCGCAATTTCTTCTAACCTCACCAGCGATGGGCATTTTGCAGATTCCGGCTCTGCGCGTGAGCCTCAAGCCCGTGAGCGGCGAGATGCGCCCGCCTTAATCGTGTCGATCCTAACCATGCGTTACGCTACCACCCTTTTAAATATACACAATTGGAATGGGCAAGGGCGGCTGTGCCCGTTCGGGAAGCTCTTAGCGGCAACCCGCGCAATCCATTCAATCTAGACCGGATACACAAATTTACAACGAAGTCATCGGATATACTGTAACGGACGATGACCCAATGCTGGACCTTGGACTAATAATAATCTGAATGATTATAGAACCGCCCAGACATCATGAATTCGTCACCTGCACCGGCCAGCAAGACGAGTTCGACGGGAACAATGGTCGTTCGTTTATCGCTGCCCTAATCGATCAGCGCTGGTTCCGGCTGCCGCCGCCTGACGACCGATGAATCATATATAAAAGGCTTGCTGAAGCAGGCGGCGAGGCCGAGTTGATGGCCCTCACATATGTTTTCGTATGGTCGGTCTGCGCGCTCTGACTTTGAGGGCATCACATTAGGATTTTTATCGACCCGGCGTGACTTTTAAACCAACCCGCTATGCGGCCAATGTGTCTGGCCAAGCCGGACAACGAGCGAAGAGGCAGGGGTACTGAAAAATAATCTGATAAAGTGCAAACTTCCAGGATTACTGTAACTAGCGGAACCGAACACACGATGACAAGACCAAAATCTCGACGGGATACATCAGCAGCAGGCGGAAGAAGCAGCCGTAAAAGTAAAATACGTAGCTATTGAGTGCTCTAAGCTATTGTAAGAGCTCTTTAAGCTTCTTATATAACGAATAATCCATTTAATTGGGGTTTAGTGAAACCTCGGGGGATAACCATCGGCGCCGAGAGGGCCGTCGGAGTCTGCCGAAAAGCGGGGTACTATTATGGGTAAAGCAATCGGTATCGATCTCGGAACTACAAATTCATGCGTTGCCGTGATGGAAGGTTCTGACGCCAACGTCATCGAAAACTCGGAAGGCGCGCGCACTACGCCGTCTATGGTAGCATTCACCGAAGGCGACGAGCGCCTTGTCGGCCAAGCCGCAAAACGCCAGGCTGTAACCAATCCGGAAAACACGTTATTCGCAATCAAACGGCTGATCGGCCGGCCGTTCGACGATCCAACGACGCAGAAAGATATGGATCTTGTTCCATACAAGATCGTTAAAGCCGATAACGGTGATGCCTGGGTGGAGGCTGACGGCGAGAAATATTCGCCAAGCCAAGTCTCAGCGTTCATTCTGCAGAAAATGAAGGAAACCGCCGAAGCGCACCTTGGCGAGGAAGTGACCGAAGCCGTTGTAACAGTCCCTGCATATTTCAACGATTCACAGCGCCAGGCGACGAAGGATGCCGGCAAAATCGCGGGGCTAGACGTCCTGCGCATTATTAATGAGCCGACTGCGGCAGCACTTGCCTATGGCCTTGAGAAGAAGGAAGCCGGCACAATCGCGGTCTACGATTTGGGTGGCGGTACGTTTGACGTGTCCGTGCTAGAGATTGGTGACGGCGTTTTCGAGGTAAAATCCACCAATGGTGATACATTCCTCGGCGGTGAGGACTTCGATGCCCGTGTTATGGATTACCTAGCCGACGAGTTCAAAAAAGAGAATGCGATCGACCTGCGCGCAGACAAGCTTGCTCTGCAGCGATTAAAGGAAGCCGCTGAAAAAGCTAAGATCGAGCTTTCCGGCTCGTCGCAGACCGAGGTCAACCTGCCGTTCATCACGGCGGATCAGGCTGGACCAAAACATCTCAACCTGAAGCTGACACGCGCTAAGCTTGAAGCACTGGTCGACGACCTAATTGATCGAACTATCGGGCCATGCAAGGCAGCCCTTAAAGATGCTGGCGTGTCGGCGGGCGAGATCGACGAAGTGATTATGGTCGGCGGCATGACCCGTATGCCCAAGGTTTTAGAGACAGTTAATAATTTCTTTGGGCGCGAACCACATCGCGGCGTCAACCCGGATGAGGTCGTCGCCATCGGTGCTGCGATCCAAGCTGGTGTGTTGAAGGGTGACGTGAAAGACGTGCTGCTGCTAGACGTCACACCACTGTCGCTCGGCATTGAGACACTAGGAGGCGTATTCACCCGCCTTATCGACCGAAACACAACGATCCCGACCAAGAAAAGTCAAGTGTTCTCAACCGCCGAAGACAGCCAGAACGCAGTCACCATCCGCGTGTTCCAAGGCGAACGTGAGATGGCCGCTGATAACAAGTTGCTTGGTCAATTTGATCTTATCGGCATTCCACCGGCACCACGCGGCGTGCCGCAGGTCGAGGTCACGTTTGATATCGACGCTAATGGCATTGTTAATGTAGGCGCCAAGGACAAGGCGACGAACAAAGAACAGACGATTCGTATACAGGCATCGGGTGGCTTATCCGACGAAGATATCGAACAGATGGTTCAGGATGCCGAGCAGAATTCCGCGGATGACAAGAAGCGACGTGAATCAGTCGAGGCTCGTAACAATGCAGACGGTCTGATTTACTCGACCGAAAAGACACTGTCCGAACATGCCGAGGCATTATCAGACGAGGATAAAACGGCTATCGAAGCCAGCATGGCCGACCTGAAATCCGCTCTCGAAGAGGACGATATCGAAGCCATCACCGCCAAGACTGATGTACTAGCTCAGGCCGCCCAAAAGCTGGGTGAGGCCATGTACAAAGCACAGCAAGAAGACGCTGCGGCCAGTGGGCCCGACATGGGCGACATCGGAGGTAATGCGGGCGGCGATCAGGCTGGAGGCGATGATGCCACCGTGGTCGATGCCGATTTCGAAGAAGTGGATGAGGACCAGCCCAAAGACAAATCGGCCTAATGGGCCACCAGTGAGTGGTGACGCAGATGGTTCGACGACACCGCACCGGTGCGTTCATAGATCGCGACGTCGCATAGAAGGCTTTGAGTATGGCCAAAACGGATTATTATGAGACCCTAGGTGTTAAACGGGACGCGGACGGGTCCGCGCTGAAAAGCGCCTATCGAAAACTCGCGATGAAGTATCATCCCGACCGAAATCCGGATGACGCGGCGGCGGAAGCAAAATTCAAGGAAGCCAACGAAGCCTACGACGTTCTGAAAGATGTCGAAAAACGTGCCGCCTACGATCAGTATGGCCACGCGGCATTTGAGAACGGTGGCCCGAGCCAAGGAGGTGGCGGGTTCGGTTTTGGCGGTGGGGGTGGCTTTGCAGATATCTTTGACGAGATGTTCGGCGATTTTGGCGGCGGCGGGCGTAGCCAAGGTGGCACGACACATGGCGCCGATTTGCGTTACAACATGCAGATCAGCCTTGAAGACGCATACAATGGACGCGAAACCCATATACGCGTGCCAACGGCAGTAAGTTGCGAAGACTGCAACGGTACTGGCGCTGCAAAAGGGTCTCGGCCGTCGACCTGTGGCACGTGCCATGGTCGCGGTAAAGTCAGGGCCCAACAAGGTTTTTTCACCATTGAACGGACTTGCCCGACCTGTAACGGTGCCGGGCAGGTTATTGAGAATCCGTGCAGCAGTTGCAGTGGAACTGGGCGCGTACGAAAGGAAAAGAAGCTAAAGGTTTCCATTCCGGCAGGCGTCCAGGACGGCACCCGTATTCGTCTCTCAGGCGAGGGCGAGGCCGGCTCCATGGGCGGCCAGGCGGGTGATCTGTATATATTCGTTGCTGTGGCGCCGCACCGCATGTTTCAGCGCGACAGTGCCGACCTGCACCTCCGTGTACCAATCCCGATGGCCACGGCAGCAATGGGCGGATCGGTAGAGGTGCCCACCATAGAAGGTAAACGCGCCAAGGTGACGGTGCCGAAGGGCACCCAATCCGGACATCAGTTCCGACTGCGCAACAAGGGCATGTCGGTATTACGCAGTCAAGCGCGCGGCGACATGTATATCGACGTGAATGTGGAAACGCCGGTCAACCTATCAAAGCGGCAAGAAGAGCTACTCCGTGAATTCGCCGGTGAAAAACCAGCCAAGGGCCAGACCACGACAAGTCCCGAATCCGAAGGTTTCTTCTCCCGGGTAAAGGAGTTGTGGGACGATTTGACGGATTGACCCAACAGGCGCTTCGCTAATACGTCATACATGCCGCATTCAACAGCCCACCGGCAAGCGATGCCGAGCCAAGCCAGACACCGCTAGCCATTTCACCGCTCTCGATCCGCTCGGACATCCTAGGCATCGGGATACGTGCCACAAAATAAATCACGATCTGTACCGCCAGCGCTATCAACCCCCAGATCCCGCAGTCGACCAGGCTAACCGATCCAGCGATAGTGTTGGCGAGCGGCAGGGAAAACCCGATGAGGCTGCCGGCAAACGCAACGGCCGCCGCGAGATTATTGTCGCGGATCAACTTGATCTCGGCATGCGGGGTTACCCACATATAAACCACGATATAAATGCCCGTTAGCACCGCAGCGACAGCCAGATATGCCAAAAAAAGGGGTAGACCCAAGACCGACGTACTAACCGTTTCCATAATATTCACCAATGCTAATTTAGACGCAGTATGCACTCATTGAGCCCTTACTAATACCCGTTACCGTGGGCAAGGTCACGATAGGGTGTTATCCCCGCAAACGTGTATATAGCCCTACCTTCGATGCCGGCCGGGCTTCACAACGGCTGACCCAGGCATTGACGCACTTGAAATCGTCAATGCTAGCCAGTTCGCCCGCACCATAGAAACCGTCGACCACCCTGACCCACGGGAAGGTAGCGATATCGGCAATCGAGTAATCGTCAGTGATTTTATTGGCGGCAAATTGATAGCAATGGCCAAGTTGGCCGAACATCGAGCCGACGCCGCCCATCTGGAATATCAGTCACGGCAGACACTCATACCGTGCCACCGGATCGACGGGCAGCAGCTTTCCGGTTTTTCTGCGAGACAGATAAGGATCTCACCGCTTTCCCAAAGCACCACCGGCTTGGCCCGAGGGCCGCCGGGATCGACAATTGCCGGGACTTTGTTGTTCGGGTTAAGCGATAAGAATTCAGGTGTCATCTGATCGTCGGTACGAAATGATATGAGATGGGGCTCATAGGGCAAACCCATTTCTTCCCGCATGATTGAAGCCTTCGCGCCATTCGGGGTCAGCAAAGATTAAAGCCGCAGGATGTCAGGGTATTCGGCAGGCCAACGTTTGGGGATTTGTAAAGTGGGAAGAACGCTCATATGGACTCTTTTTTTGAAAACGATGGATAAAGGTTGGAATCTGATGATTGTACAAGCACCAACCGCTCAAGCCCGGCGGCCAAACAACACCAGTGCGCGGACAACAATAAACAGCACACAGCCATTCAGCACATGCCATATAAAATGTGTACCCAATGGCAATGCATCGCAAAATGGGTCGTCGATGGTGCGTAATGTCAGCGACACCGCGAACACGGCAGCGGCGAACAACAACGCTGGGCCAGCGGGTTGCTGGCGAACGAGGGACAGAAAACCACCAATCGCGATCAGTGCTGTCAACGCTGCGATATACGAGCCACCGCGAAAACCAGTCAGCGGCGGAACCACCATAGCAAGTCCTAGCACAGCGGCGACGCCTAGCGCGCAAACCCCAGCGTGCGCGACAACAAGCCGGCGGAGAGCATACCATGTATAAATCAGTATGAAGAATGCGATAGGTATGACATCCGTCAAAAGTGCCCAGCGCGACGCAAAAGTATGGAATAACGTACTGCCGATCCCGATTAAAAAGACTAGCAAGGTCAACACCCAGACCACCAGGTCGCGGCGGATCGGGCGATCCGCCCGTAGGATCATCCTTACCAAGCAGAATGCGGCGACAATAAACGCAATGTTCGTCCCTGCATTAACAGGCTCAGACCAGAATTCCGGCCCAACGCGCTCGCAATAGATATCTATATAGCTACTTTCCATGGTCCTACATTAACGATCAACCTGTGGGGTTTAAATTGATTTTGAAGAAATTGAGCCCTCGTCGAGCAGGGTAATGAACTTGCCCGCCTTTTGGGGGGCGATAAACCGAACGGTCTCCCAGACGGCCGACCGGCAACAATATTAGCCGAGGCGGCCGGCCAAATTATCGCCTATTTCGAGTGCACATTGACGGAATTTAACCTGCCACTTGCGCCGCCCCGCTCGCAATACCAAAATTGCGTCTGGAGGGTTATGAAAGAAATAACCTACGGTGAGACCTGGACCTATGGCGACCTCGCAAAAGGAGGTGACGCGGTACCCTGCGCCGTCGGTGCCGCTTGCCGCGCCAATCCGATTCCCGTAATTCTGTCCTCCTACGGGGTAGTTACAGCCAATGGCCGAACAGCGGGCTTTCCGGAAAAGACGGCCTGAATAACAAAACGGGCTCTCTAGACATCGGAAATCGCACAGCACGTTTGCTATAGCGCATGTCGAAACGCCTTTTTGAGCAGTGACTTTTTCTCTCTTTAGCACTATTATGTTAGTAATAAGAAGCGGTTAACCTAAATTTCGGTCTAGTTCCCGGGGGTCACCATGCCAGATATTTCAATCCAGGCTGCCGATGGCAGCAGTTCATTTTCTGCCTATTGCGCCATGCCAGAATCGGGCGCTGGCCCAGGCATCGTCGTGCTTCAGGAGATATTTGGTGTCAATCAGGTCATACGTGATCTGTGTGACGGCTTTGCCGAAAACGGCTATATCGCCGTTGCTCCCGATCTGTTCTGGCGCATCGAACCCGGCGTCCAGCTCACCGATAAGAGCCAGTCCGACTGGGACAGGGCATTCGAATTGATGAATGCGTTCCTGCCCGATTTCGAAAAAAGCGTCGGAGATATTGGAGCAACGATTGCCCATCTACGCGGTCTTGGTGGCTGCACAGGTAACGTCGGCGCCGTCGGATACTGCCTCGGTGGCAGTCTGGCATACGCAACAGCGTGTTTCACGGACGCAGATGCCTGCGCCGGATATTACCCGGTACAGATCGAAGATTCGCTCGAAATGGCGACGAAAATCAGAAATCCGCTGATTCTGCACCTTGCAGAGCTTGATGGGTTCTGCTCCCCGGAATCTCAGGCAACGATCAAAACCGCGCTTGGCGGCAATGCCCAGATAACCGTTCACTCCTATCCGGATGTCGATCATGCATTTGCGCGAGTCGGGGGCGACAATTTCAATGCTGCAGCGGCACAGATAGCAAACTCCCGCACGGCCGAGCTGTTTCTGAAGAACCTCGGGCCCTGACCATCCGGCTACATTTGACAGACACCAGTTGACAACAACGGTGCGGACATGTGGTCCACCCGTTACTCATAGAACGACAGGGCTTGAAAAAGTCCACGCACCGATCAAAAAGGAAAAACTCATGCCTAAAGCCATTGTCGTGGAAAAAGCGGGCGCCCCCTCGGTTATGAAATGGCGCGACATTGAAATCGGCCGTCCGGCTAAAGGCGAAGTTACCTTGCGCGCACGCGCTATCGGCGTGAATTTTATCGATATCTATCAGCGCTCCGGCTTATACCCTATGCCGATGCCGTTCACCCCAGGTGGGGAAATTTGCGGAGAAATCGAGGCGGTGGGCGCTGGCGTCACCAACTTCAAGATAGGCGACCGGGTCGCCACAGGGACAGCCGGTGCTGGTTGTTACTCGGAGATCCTCAACATAGACTCCGGCAAACTGGTGAAGGTGCCGCGCGAAATTGCTGACGATACAGCAGCAGCAATGATGCTGCAGGGCATGACCGTACAGTTCCTGATCCGCCAAGTATATAAAGTTAGCAAGAATGACGTTATCCTAGTCCACGCTGCAGCCGGCGGCGTGGGGCTGATCCTGTGCCAGTGGGCGAAAGCGCTGGGCGCAACCGTTATCGGCACTGTCGGCTCACCTGGTAAGGCTCGACTCGCCAAAGCGCATGGCTGCGACTATCCAATCATTTACAGTCGCGAAAACTTCGTCGACAGGGTACGTAAAATTACCAAAGGGGCGATGGTTCCAGTGGTGTATGATTCAATCGGCAAGGGCACTTTCCCCGCATCGCTCGACTGTTTACAGCACCGTGGACTGTTCGTCACGTTCGGTAACGCGTCGGGCCCAATCCCGCCGTTCGACCCCAGTATCCTGGCGCAGAAGGGGTCACTAATGATGACCCGCCCAACCTTGTTCCACTTTGCCGATACGCCGGAAAACATGCGGAGAATGGCCGGCGACGTGATGAAAATGATAAAGTCGGGCGACGTGAAAATCGAGGTAAACCACAAATATTCCCTCCGCGAAGCCGCGCGCGCACATCGCGATCTGGCTGCTCGGAAGACTACTGGATCAATCATTCTAGAGCCATAAGTCTGACGTCAGTTGCATATATAAAAAGAGGGGTTGGTTGAGACACCCTTTTTTAATCGCTGCCCCAGTGGGGTTATTGGTTCATCGAATCAAAGAAGTCCTCGTTTGACTTGGTGCCCTTGAGCTTACCGACTAGGAATTCCATAGAATCAATCACACCCATCGGTGTCAAGATCCGGCGCAGCACCCACATCTTCGATAGCGTGCCCTTGTCTACTAATAATTCTTCTTTCCGAGTGCCGGACTTAGTGATGTCCATTGCGGGAAAGGTACGCTTGTCAGCAAGCTTGCGGTCGAGGATAATCTCAGAGTTGCCTGTACCCTTGAATTCCTCAAAGATGACCTCGTCCATGCGCGAGCCGGTATCTATTAGCGCGGTACCGATAATTGTCATCGAGCCACCCTCTTCAATGTTTCGGGCCGCCCCGAAAAAGCGTTTAGGGCGCTGCAAGGCGTTGGCGTCCACACCGCCGGTCAATACCTTACCAGAGGACGGCACCACTGTGTTGTAGGCGCGCGCGAGACGGGTGATCGAGTCTAACAGGATGACGACGTCGTGCTTATGTTCGACCAACCTTTTGGCTTTTTCAATCACCATGTCGGACACTTGGACGTGACGCGATGCGGGCTCATCGAAAGTCGACGAAATAACCTCGCCATTCACCGAACGCTGCATGTCGGTGACTTCTTCAGGCCGCTCGTCGATCAGCAAGACAATCAGATAAACCTCCGGATGGTTCGCAGTGATTGCCGCGGCAATAGACTGCAGCATCATCGTCTTGCCGGTGCGCGGCGGGGCCACGATTAGGCCGCGCTGGCCCTTGCCGAGAGGGGTGATGAGGTCGACAATACGTGGCGTCATATCCGTGTGAGTCGGATCATCGCTACCAAGCATCAATTTTTCTTCAGGATAAAGCGGCGTCAGATTATCGAAATTGATGCGGTGACGGACCTTATCGGGTTCGTCAAAATTAATCAGCCCAACCTTAAGCAGCGCAAAATACCGCTCGCCATCCTTGGGGGCGCGGATCTCACCCTCAACCGTGTCGCCAGTGCGCAGCGCAAAGCGCCGAATCTGGCTCGGCGATACATAAATGTCGTCGGGACCGGGCAGATAATTTGCTTCGGGCGACCGCAAAAATCCGAAGCCGTCCTGCAGGATTTCGATCACTCCATCGCCAAAAATAGGGACGTCGTTCTCGGCTAGCTGTTTGAGGATAGCAAACATGATGTCTTGTTTTCGCATCGTCGAGGCGTTTTCGATCTCGAGCTCTTCAGCATAGGTGAGCAGATCAGCGGGGGGTTTTTGTTTGAGTTCTTTGAGGTTCATGGTGTTGGACCGGGAATGTAGAATGGGAGATATAGCGCTAGACAAGCGTTTTCGGAGGGAAGAGCGGCTGATCACCGCTAAGACGCCGGACGTTTTGGTTTTTTATTTTGAGAATACAGTCGGGCAGAATGCCTTCACAATAGGACGACTAATTAGTAAATTCCAAGCATCAAGTCAAATGATGAATATATTCTCATCACCGGAACAGGCTATCTGCCGCCGCTATTCACGGTAAGGGTGCTGAATGCCGATGGCGGGTCCTCAGATTTCCGCACACGGAGGTCATTGAGCTAAAGATGTGAGACCTTGCATATATTTTCGGGTGTTTCGAACCAGACACTTTGAGCCCCGCGCGATTTGGGGCATGATGTGTCCTGATTTGCAATACCAATTAGGCGTGCCTGGTAATTAGGCTGCCAACAAGTTCGGGATATCCCCATTCAATCCAAGCGCATTTTTTATCCCTATATCATGCCCGCGATTTAGCCTAAAAGGCCTGTCGTTCCTAACCATTGGTCGAGGCAAGAGCTTTATTCCCACATGCCCGCCTGACCGACCGAAAGACGAGATAAGCATGAAAACATCCCGCAACACCACCACCACTGAGGCACCCTTAGGTATTACAGCGAGGAATCGAATGCTTGTGGCTGCAATATGCAGATTTCGGTCTTTGTACCGCCGGATGGACCGGTGCCCGTCGTTACCTGGCTCGCCGGCCTGGCCTGCACCGAGGATAATTTCACCACCAAAGCCGGGGCCTATGGCATCGCCGCCGAACTCGGTCTGATGGTGGTAGCCCCCGATACAAGCCCACGCAATGACGACGTGCCGGATGACGACACTTACGATCTTGGCCAAGGGGCCGGCTTCTATCTCGACGCGACCCAGGCACCGTGGGCGACGCATTTTAACATGTATTCCTATATCACCCACGACCTGCCGTCGGCTCTAAAGACTGATTTCCCAAGTGATTGGAAGCGACAAGGGGTTCTGGGCCATTCGATGGCGGCCACGCCGCGAGTCGTAAACCCCGCTACTGGACTGCAAAAATCAATCTTGCGCCGGTTAAATACGCTCGAGTATATCTACGCCATGACGGGCGGCGATTCTCCCTCGATCTGAACTCGGAAACCGGATCGCACCTGCGGCAGATAATCACCGATAGCTCGATGCCAGACACAACGGTTATCCCAGAATGCAATTGAATGAGGCGCCCATTTAAAACGCGTTGTCCATTCTTCTTGCAGACAATGCGCGTACAGAAACTTCAGCAGAGCTTCGCTTTCCTCATAGGACACGTCGTTGATTTTGATTGTGAAAGCTGGGTTCACATAAAGCAGCTTGCGGCCACTCACGGGATGGCGGACGACTACCGGATGAACCGCATCTGGCGTTCCCTCACCGAACTGGTGTTTGCCCTCATGCACTGCCGTCAGCCCTTCTAGGTGGGCCTTCATACGGTCGGACAGGGCGTCATAAGCAGCATACATGCTGGCATAGCCGGTATCGCCACCGCCATTGTCCGGGATGGTGTGCAAATACAGAATGCTTGCCATCGGCGGGACGGGGGCGCAGGACTGATCGGTGTGCCACAGATTGCCGGATACGCGCGGCACATCGCCCGAGGCATAGAATTTACGCACCCGGGGATCATCACTTTCTTGGCTGTTGGTCTTTTTGCCAACATGCTGACCAATAGTGCCGAAATATCCAGCAAGCCGAGCATGATCGTTGTGGCTGATTTTCTGATCGCGAAAAAACAATACCTGGTATTCGGTAAAGGCGGCCTTAAGCTCGGCGATTTCCTGATCTCTCAGCGGCCGGGTCAGGTCGATATTACCGACCGTCGCTCCGATAGAAGGGTTGTAAGGCTTCAGTTCGAGAATCTGGTAGTCGGTACCAACCATCGTTCCATCCATAACATTTTCCTCCGCATCAGTTTTGTGGCGGCGCTCATCGAATTACTCAAATATCTTATTATCAAAACCGGCCGCAAACGCAAAGCAGAAGTCAGGTGCACGACGCATCAGAACGGCTTTACGATCACCATGACTACAATCACAATCAGCGGAATTGTTGGCGCTTCATTCCACAAACGGTAGAACCTAGCCGGTCGAGAATTCCGATCGGATTTGAAATCGCGGCCCCAACGCGCAAACAGCCAGTGGATTTTTAACATCACCAAAAACATCGCCAGCTTTACCCAGATCCAGCCCATTGACCAGTCTATTACGCCGGGCGTCGCTAACATCAGACCGCCGAAAATGACGCTCGCTGCCATCGCCGGGTTGGTGATCGCTCGCAGAAGGCGACGTTCCATTGTTTTGAAGGTTTCTGACTTTTCCGAGCCTGGTACGGCATCAGCGTGATAAACATATAAACGCGGCAGATAGAGGATGCCTGCCATCCAGGCAATAACGCTGATCACGTGGAATGCTTTAAACCAGTCATAATAGTCGCCCAACGTTAGGCTACCTTATTTAGGCAAGGGCAGTCCCCGTGGACCGAGTCGCAGAATGTACCGTTCGCAGGCCCGGTTCCATTCTCAGCCGTATTTTTTACGACGTCGGCAAGTGCCTCGATAAATGCCACATCTGCGCTAACTGTCGGCACTCGCACATAATGGGCAACACCTGCCTCAAGCGCTAGCTTGGCATACTCTATATCAAGCTCTACCAGGGTTTCAGAATGTTCGCTAACAAAAGCAACGGGTACAACCACGAGCGCAACTCCCTCAGCGCCTGCTTTAGTAATCTCATCCTCGGTATAAGGCTGTAGCCACTCCAACGGTCCAACCCTGCTCTGATAACATACGACATGATCTGCATGCGGCGACTTTATTCGGGCTAGTACCGCAGCAGATGTGCGCTCAACCTGGCTGGCGTAGGGGTCGCCGCTCTCGACGATCTTTTTCGGCAGGCCGTGTGCAGAAAAGAGAATTCTGTAGGGTTGCCCATCAGGCAACTTGGCAATCGCCTCATCAGTTCGGCTGGCTATTACATTGATGAAACCATCTACATCGGGCCAGCAGCATATTTCAGCTGTTGGCACCGAAAGCCCTGCCTTCTGAGCTGCCCGATACCACGCCAACGTGAAGGATGCTGTTGTGGTGGTTGAAAATTGCGGGTAGAGCGGCAGCAGAATTACCCGATCTGGCGCCCATTCTGCAACATCCCCTGCGGTTTCATCAGCAAATGGGTGCCAATAACGCATCGATATGAACACACGATAACCGTCGCCTAGTTCTGCTTTTAAAGCATCGCGCTGCTTTTTAGTTTCTGGCAGGATTGGGGAACACCCTCCGATTTGCGCATAAATTTCCTGCGCGACAGGTGCTCGCCGCCACGATATAAAGCGCGCAAGTAACCAGCGTACGGGTGCGGGCACCCGCAGAATCATAGGATCTGAGAACAGGTTTTTTAAAAATGGACGAACCGCTTCGGGCCTGTCAGGCCCGCCGAGATTATATATGACGACCGCAGTTTTACTCATCCAATAATTATCCTCGCACCGCTTTGATCAATCTTTCAACATGCTCGAGCGGAGTTTGTGGAAGAATGCCGTGCCCAAGATTAAAAACATGTGCCCCTTCCGCAAGCGCCTCGACAATCTCCACTGCACGGCGCTCGAGCTGATCGCCGCCAGCCAGCAGTAAAATTGGATCGAAGTTGCCCTGGACTGTAGCATGGGGCTGAATTTCCCGTGCCGCCCAGACTGGATCCACCGCGTAATCAATCCCAATGGCGTCGATTTCCGGCGCCTTTGCTATTTCCGACAGATACAAGTTTGCCCCACGTGGAAATGCAATGATCGGTATATCCGGATGTTCTGCTTTGACCCGACGAGCGATCTCGCAAATAGGTTCTGCGGAAAACCGCTCGAACGCGTATTTCGGCAGCACCCCTGCCCACGTATCGAACAACTGAAGCGCTTCTGCACCGGCCACGACCTGTCTTAAAAGATATTCTGTCGTCGCATCGATCAGCAAATCGACCAGCCTCTGAAACCCATCTGGGTTGCCAAGCGCCCATGCTTTAGCATTTGGATAATCCCGACTGCTGCTACCTTCAACCATGTAGGTTGCTACGGTCCAAGGCGCGCCAGAAAAGCCGATTAAAGCAGCACCATCTGGCAGGTCAGCCGACACGCGTTTTACAGTTTCATAGATCGGTGCAAGACTTTGATGGAGATTATCCATGCTTAGCTCGGCGAGTCCCTCGGCATCGCGCACCGGAAGCAACCGCGGTCCCTCGCCTGTTTCGAACTTTACGTCCTGGCCAAGCGCATTTGGGATAACAAGAATGTCCGAAAAGAGGATAGCGGCATCGAACCCGAATCTCCTTATCGGCTGCAGCGTGACGTCCGCCGCTTTCTGCGGGTCGTAACAGAGGCTTAAAAACCCACCGGCAACCTCCCTTACCGCACGATATTCAGGAAGGTATCGCCCAGCTTGCCGCATAAGCCAAATTGGCGGTGGATCCACTCGGTTGCCTTTTAGCGCCTGAATTAATGGTTTCATATATTTGAGCATCCCATTCACAATGGCACGAATATCTCACGAACAGTATCTTGCACGAAATACCAATCTATTATTTTCTAATATCAATAAGGTAGGAGTAGTTAGTAGGCCCTGTGAACATTGGGGATTATATGATGTCCACAGGCTGTGTCTGACAGGTTCAGAATGTGAATCGTTCAGGGGTAGAAATTTATTAAGTCTACATATGAAATGCACACAGGCGAGGGCAGGAGGATTTTCAACCGCCGGTATTACGTGGATAACTGTTTTTATCCACGCCTATGTTAGAACAAGTACCCTTGGGGTAACTACGCTAGGGAAATTGGTGAGAATGGGTATAGTTTTTTTTGAGTGTTTGAAGATCACCAGTTATCCCCATTTTGGTGCACTAATTGGTCCGGCTGTGAACGAATCGGTTTGGCGATAAAAGGCGGGTTAAGGAACGTGAGTGAGAGTTTTCATATCCATTTGGTGTCGGATTCAACTGGTGAGACTACCCAGGGCGTTATGCGGGCGAGCATTGCTCAATTTGAGGGCGTTGAACCTCGCGAGCATATCTGGCCAATGGTCCGGTCGACAGCCCAGATGGAACTGGTAATTGAGGGCATCAGGGAAAACCCTGGCCCGGTGGTGTTTACGCTGGTCAGCAGTCGCACGCGCCAGCCTCTAGTAGAGGAATGCGCCCGGCTTCGTGTGCCTTGTGTTTCAGTACTTGAACCGGTAATCGGCATGTTCGCCCGCTATTTCAATCAAAAGACAGTGAACCGCCCGGGTGGGCAGCACACGCTAAATGCAGAGTATTTTGACCGGATCGACGCATTGCATTTTGTTATGGCCCATGATGACGGGCAGGCGACAGAGGGCGCAGCCGAAGCTGATTTGATTCTTATTGGCGTGTCGCGCACATCGAAAACCCCAACGTCGATTTATCTTGCAAATCACTACGGGCTGAAAACGGCGAACATTCCTTTTGTGCCAGGCATCCCGCTCCCCGAAAACCTGTTTAATCTCAACAGCAGTGTTATTGGTTTGACGGCGTCCGCTGATCGCTTGATCCAAATACGTCGGAACCGTCTTTTAATGTTGCATCAAGAGCCCGAGACAGATTACGTCGACATCGAAACAGTAAAGGCTGAAATCAGCGATGCACGAAAATTGTTTTCAAAAAATGCATGGCCAGTCATTGACGTAACACGTCGGTCGATCGAGGAGACGGCTGCCGCAATCTATCAACTCTATAGCCGGTTTCATGACGAGACCAATACGGGCGAAACATGACATTAGAGACTTCGCAACCGCAGCGTTTCGTTGGATTTTCCGGCGAACCTATTGTGCTTGCGTCGGCTAGTATAACGCGCCGAAGGTTGCTCGAAAGCGCCGGCGTGCCGCACATTGTTGAGCCGCCTCACATTGATGAGGACGAGATTAAAACTGGCTTGCGTGCCGATGGGGCAAACGGGACAGAAATGGCCGAAGTGCTGGCCGAAGCAAAGGCGATGTCTGTATCGCGCAAACATCCGGCAAGAATGGTTCTGGGCGGCGATCAGGTGCTTGAGTGCGATGAGAAGACCTTGGATAAGCCAGTCGATCGCGCGGAGGCACTAACTCAGTTGCAGATGCTCCGAGGCAAACACCACAATTTAATATCCTATGCGGTGATCGCGCGCGGCGGTCAGCGCATTTGGCAGGCTGTTGATCGGGCGGCGCTTGAGGTTCGTGCTGATGCAAGCGACGAATTTATTACCGCTTATCTCGATGCGGTGGGCCAAGACGCCTTCAGTGGGCCGGGTGGATACAGGATTGAATCCCTTGGCGCGCAATTATTTTCGCGCATCGACGGATGCCATTTCACGATTCTGGGTCTGCCTATGATTTTGCTGCTCCATTATTTGCGGGCGAATGGAGTATTGAAAACATGACGATCTTTGATGGATTTTCTGGGGCGGCTCTTGTTGCCGGTGTGTGTGGCTGGCCGATAAAACATTCTCGCTCCCCGCGGATACACAATTACTGGCTGCGCCAATACGGGATCGATGGGGTCTATGTGCCGTTCGCGATGCCGCCGGAAGGTGCAAAAGATGCGATCCGAAAGTTGCCTGAACTTGGTATCCGCGGCATAAACGTTACCGCTCCTAACAAGGAACAAGCCTATAAGGCGATGGATAACGTAGATCGCTGGGCCCGACGGTTGAAAGCGGTCAATACGATCGTGGTGCGCGGTGGTGTTCTTCATGGTGCGAACACGGATGCGTTCGGCTTTCTAGAATCGTTGCGCAACGCGAAACCGGACTGGCGCGCCGATGCTGGACCGGTCGTTGTGCTCGGGGCTGGGGGTGCTGCGCGGGCGATCGTTGCTGGATTGCAGGATAAAGGTGCCCCGGAAATCCGAATCGCCAATCGGACGCCGGGACGTGCCGAAGCGATCCGAGACGAATTTGGCGGTTCCGTTCGTGCTATTCCGTGGGAACAGCGCGGCCACGCTCTGATCGATGTCGCCCTTTTGGTCAACGCTACCTCGCTGGGGATGCAAGGTCAGCCGGAACTGGATATCGACCTTACTAAATTGCCTGATACGGCAGCGGTCTATGACATTGTATATGTTCCACTAGAGACACCGCTGCTGGCTGCTGCGCGTGCGCGCGGTAACCCCGCTATCGACGGACTCGGCATGTTATTGCACCAGGCGCGGCCGGGCTTCCGGGAGTGGTTTGGTACTGACCCCGTCGTCGATCAGGCCTTGCGAGATCATGTGCTGGCAGTCCTTTAGTGGGCGTTTCGGTATGATCGTTCTTGGTTTGTCGGGCTCCATCGGCATGGGCAAGTCGACGGCGTCTGCGATGTTCCGGCGTATGGGGGTGCCGGTATATGATTCCGATGCGTCGGTGCATGCCGTGCTTTGCAGGGGTGGCGCGGCGGTGGCACCGATTACCGCAGCGTTTCCGGGTGTCGTGGCCGGTGGCGCAGTCGACCGGGATGAACTGGGCAAGCGTGTATTTGGAGACACTGCGGCACTAAAAACCCTGGAAGCGATTGTGCATCCGCTGGTGCGCCGACGCCAGGACGATTTTCTCAAACGCTGTGCGGCGCGCCGGGTACCCTTGGCGGTGCTTGATATCCCGCTTTTGTTCGAGACCCGCCTTGACGTCCGCTGTGATGTTGTGATCGTCGTGTCTGCCCCGACCCGCACGCAGGTGGCGCGGGTGATGGCGCGACCAGGTATGACCAGGGAAAAGTTTGACGGCATTCTCGACCGTCAGATGCCAGATGCGGAAAAGCGCCGGCTGGCGGATTTTGTTGTTGCTAGCGCGCGCGGCAAAGCACAAACCTTGCGTCGGTTGACGCAAATTGCGAGACTCTGCCGTGACATAACGCCTAACCATTGGCCGCCCGACATGTTTTCCGAGAGAACCGTTCACCGACGGAGTACTGATGCGCGAAATCGTCCTCGATACAGAAACCACCGGGCTTGACCCGATCAACGGAGACCGGCTAGTTGAAATTGGATGTGTCGAGGTGGTCAACCATATCGCGACCGGCGAGACTTATCATCAATACGTCAATCCGCAGCGGGAAATGCCTGCTGGCGCTTTTGATGTCCATGGTTTGAGCAAAGAGTTTTTGTCAGGGTATCCGTTGTTTAGTGATATCGTGGACGATTTTCTCGACTTTATCGGTAACGATCCGTTGGTTATCCATAATGCCATTTTCGATATGGGTTTTATCAATGCTGAGCTGCGTCGCCTGAAGCGTCGGGAGCTGCCTATGAGCCAATCGGTTGACACCGTCAGAATGGCGCGTCGCAAATTTCCTGGTGCTCCTGCCTCGCTCGATGCGCTGTGTCGGCGCTTCGATATCGACAACTCATCGCGTACCTACCATGGCGCGCTGCTCGATGCCGAGTTGCTGGCCGAAGTGTATCTGGAATTGCGGGGCGGTCGTCAGCCCGGATTGAAGCTGGCAGCGGTGGAAGTAGGTGTCCGAATCAAAGCATCCGATGCAGAAAACAACAGGTCCGTTTCCATCAAGGAAATCCGCCCGCTCCGCCCGCACGCGCCATCTGCCGAAGAACTGTTGGCGCATGAGGCTTTCGTCTCAAGCCTGGAACAGCCAATGTGGCTGGGCGACCCGAAGAAATAGCTTCACTCCGGCGTGGGCCGGAGCGTCTCTAGACTCATCTGTGCGCGCAAAGGAGCCCAAGCTAGCGCCGCAGTGATAGTTACGGGCCGCAAGGTTTTAGATATCAGAGCCGTTTGAGTCTACGTGTTGCTCAACATACAACGTGCCGAAATCGATCGGGTTGATCAAAAGTGGTGGGAAGCCGCCGTCGCGGACTGCATTGGAAACTATTGAGCGGGCAAATGGGAAAAGGTGCCGCGGGCCCTCTATCAGCACCACGGGTTTGATTTCTTCCTCTGGTATGCCGCCGACCTGAACGACGCCCCCATAGGTCAGTTCAACAATAAAAACGGGGTTATCTTCGACCTGGGCCTCGGCCCGGATAAACAGCAGCACTTCATACATGCCTTCTTCGCCGATGGCGCGGGCATTGGTGCTAACATCGACGCTAACATCCGGGTTGTCTTGAATTGCTGAAAGGGTCTCGATACCGCGCGGGTTTTCGAACGAAAAATCCTTAATGTACTGCGCCCCGATCATGAAGGGCGCGCTGTCCATCTCGCTGTTATCGCCCGCGGTATTGGCGTCGCTTTCAAGGGGAATGTCGTTATCGGCCATTTTTTGCTCCGCTGTGACTGCTACGGTTGTGGCTATCACGGATACTGATGTGAAACAATATTAGTGGCGGTTGATTCGTCTCACATACACCTACCATCCTAATTTATCCCGGGGCTAAGCTTGTCGGGGTCGTGCGGAAAAGGCTGAGCGGATTGGAGGATAGACCCGAGTGACAACGAGGTGGAAAATTGGGGAAATCAGGGCCAAGTCGTATCCAGCGGCGGGTGCGGTTCGGTTGGATCGCAGGCCACCAACCCCGCATTTCCTATGCGCTTGCCGGTCATCGATCGCACGAACCCCCAATGGGTGATGATGGCGACGTGCCGCCAGTCAGGGAGCGCCGCCATGCGCGTCCGGAATGTGGAACAACGGTCGTGGAACTTGGAAATGGTTTCTTCCTCGCGGTTCCACCAGACCTCCTCTAGATTATCGAAATCGAGATGTGGCCAGTTGGCAGCCAGCTCACTGGTCACGGCGCCGACATCGCAGATATAGGCGGTGCGTTCGCGTACGTCTGCCTCGATCGTTACCGGCACGTCGAGCCGGTTGGCGACTATGCGTGCCGTCTGCAGTGCGCGGGTATAGGGACTGGCAATGATGCGTCGGATATCGAGCTCAACGAGGCGTTCGGCCAGTTCGGCGGCCTGCTTGAACCCGAGTTCGGTTAGCGGCGGGTCTTCGATACCGGGATCCCGCTTGGTTTCGCCGAAGACAACGTTGAACATCGTCTGGCCGTGGCGCGCGAGGTACATGAGCTAATTCTGACTGCTCTATCCCGCCGTCTTCGCTTTGAAGCGACAGAGATCGGCGACAGTGCAGTCAGGGCAGTCCGGCTTTCGAGCCTTGCACACATATCGGCCGTGCAGGATCAGCCAGTGGTGGCCATGATCCATCCACTTGGCGGGAATGCGTTTGACCAACTTGTCTTCTACATGTTGGGCGGTTTTACCCGGTGCCATACCGGTGCGGTTGCCGATCCGGAAAATATGGGTGTCGACGGCCATGGTCGGTTGGCCGAACGCAATGTTCAGGACCACATTGGCGGTTTTACGGCCGACCCCCGGCAGCCTGACCAAGTCGTCTCGGGTTTCCGGCACCGCGCTGGCGAAATCGGCGATGAGCATTTCGCACAGCGCGATGACGTTCTTTGCCTTGTTTCGGTATAGCCCGATAGTCCTGATGTGATCGCGCACATTGGTTTCGCCGAGTGCGAGCATTTTTTCTGGGGTATCTGCGACGTTGAACAGGTTTTTTGTAGCTCGGTTCACCCCGACATCGGTTGCCTGAGCCGACAGCACGACGGCGACCAGTAGGGTAAATTCATTGACGTAATCTAGCTCGCCTTTGGGCTCTGGGTCGGCGGCGGACAGCCGTGCGAAGAATTCGTCGACGTCCTTGAGGGGCATGGTGGCACGCATGACTGATTTGTAGCTGGACGGCGCGGCTGAGGGAAGGCCCTTCGGGGTGGAACAGACCCAGAACCCCGGGGGTGTTAATCATTCGTTCATTATTTCTCGACTCCGGCGCTAAATCGTCCCTATGATTGATATCATGGATAAATCGTTTCCTCCTCTGCCCAGTCAGAACCCTCTCAAGGGCAAAAAAGCTTATCTGTTTGATGCAACCCTGCGGCCTAATACCAGCCTTAGGCCGAAAGGCTTCATTTTGCTGATGGTGGCTATCGCATCGGTCAGTTTTTTCGCCGGCATGGTGTTCATCATGTTGGGGGCGTGGCCGGTAATGGGTTTTTTTAGCCTCGATGTCGCACTGATATATCTGGCATTTCGCGCCAACTACCGATGGGCCCGGATCTACGAAACTGTTCGGCTTACCCAGGACAACCTGCTGGTCGAGAAGGTCAACTCTTTGGGTAAGGTGCAGCGCTATCAATTTCAACCTTACTGGCTGCGGGTAAGCATCGATGAGTCGGCGCAAAATGACAGCCGGCTGGTACTGGCGAGCCACGGCAAATACATGCGGATCGGCTCTTTTCTCAGCCCGGACGAACGTGTCCAGCTCGCCCATGCGCTGACCGATGCGCTTGCGAATCTGCGCTCGCCCGAATATCGAAAGCGGGCTTATTACGCGGTTGATCCGGAATATGCTGGTGAATCATCCTGACCGACCCGTTCCGTCTGCTTCGCCTTCTCGCGGGGCGTAGGAAACACGGATACCGCAAATATCGGGTGGGTCGATGCAGCCTTGCCGCGCAGCGTTCGGGCATGTTTCGTATTTTGTGTCATCTGTCCGGTTGCATCGGTACTCGGGTTTGTCTGTCGCAGGACCGATACCGGAAACTGTGCTTTCTGACAGGGCATCGTACGATATCGGTGTGGGCCGGTCGGAAGCCTGGCCTAGCTGATGGAGGAATGAGATCACGCAGCAACAAATAGTCTTCCAGACGGCACAGCAGAAAGCGCAGGATTTCGCCCGGATCGAACGCGCGCTCGCCTATATCCGAGGGAACTTTTGCCGGGAGCCTGGGCTTGACGAGATTGCTAATGCTGCGGCGCTCAGTCCGTTCCATTTCCGCCGCTTGTTCATCCGCTGGGCCGGGGTCAGCCCTAAGCAGTTTTTGGGATATCTGACGTTGGATCATGCCAGGCGGGCCCTCGATCGGGCTGACTCCGTGCTCGACGCCGCGCATGAAGCCAGCGTGTTAGGCCCGTTGCGGCTACATGATCCGCCTGTCCATTTCGAAGGTATCACCCCGAGGCAGTTCAAGGATATGGGCGAGGGGTTAGAGATTCGCTACGGCATTCACCCGGGCTTTCTGGGGGAATTTGTGGTCGCAGTGACCGACCGCGGGGTTTGTGGGCTGCAATTCATTGGGGAAGACGGGCCTCACGCAGCGCTGGCCGATATTCAGCGCCGCCTTCTAGGCGCACACTTCCGTCGCGCGCAGGATGAGACCTGGGCCCACTGCGAAACTGTGTTTGGCCCTGCCCGGGGTGACCCCGAGCGCCCGCTGCGGCTTTGGTACAAGGGCACTAATTTTCAGATTAAAGTCTGGCAGGCATTGTTGGCGATCCCGCCGGGTCAGCTGGTGACATATGGCGATATTGCGCGAGCTATCGGCCAGCCGACGGCGGTGCGCGCCGTAGGAAGTGCTGTCGGTGCCAACCCCATCGGGTTTTTAATTCCCTGCCATCGGGTGATCCGCTCGACCAAACTCTTCGACTCGCGGTATCGCTGGGGTACCGACCGCAAGCTTGCCCTTATCGGTTGGGAGCAAGCACAGGCGGAGTGCGCTACCGTGGCGTAGACGCGGCCGAGCGATGATTCGCGAAAATATAACAAGGGTGGCCTAGGTTCTTTGGTGCCGCCCTTGTTGTTTCTGGGGTGATGGTGCCTGCTGGGTCAGTACTCGATTCCGAGCACGTCGAACATCGTATAAAAACCTGGCTTTTTACCCGCTGACCACAGCGCCGCATGCACCGCCCCGCGTGCGAAAATCTGGCGCGACTGCGCCTTGTGGCTGATTTCGAGGCGTTCGTCCTCTACCGCGAAGGTCGCCGTGTGATCGCCGATCACATTTCCGCCGCGCAGAGACGCGAACCCAATATCGCCACGTTTACGTTCGCCGGTGATGCCGTTCCGCGCCCATTGGGCGACGTCTTCGAGCTCCACTCCGCGCCCTTCGGCTGCGGCTCGGCCCATGCCGACGGCGGTGCCGGATGGCGCATCGACCTTGTGTTTGTGATGCATCTCGAAGATTTCGATATCGAAATCTTCGTTTAGTGTGGCGGCGACCTGCTTAGTCAAGGCAAACAGAAGATTAACTGCAAGGCTCATATTTGGTGCGTGCATGATAACGGTTTTGTCGCCCGCCGCTCTAAGCGTATCTTCTTGCGCGGCTTCCATGCCAGTGGTGCCGATGATGTGCGCGACGCTGGCCTCCGCGGTCAGCGCGACATGACTTACCGTCGGTTCGGGCAGAGTGAATTCGATAATGGCGTCGGAGGCTGCGATGACTGCGCCGGCATTGTCGCTAACTGCAATGCCCAGACGGTCAACTCCGGCTATGTTGCCTGCGTCCTGTCCGATCAGGGCTGAACCCGCTATGTCGCAGGCGGCGACAACTCCGCAGCCCTCGGTATCGGTGACTTGACGGATGCAAGCTTGTCCCATGCGCCCCCCGGCGCCGATAATCCCGATCTTCATGTCGGCCATAGTGATGCTCCTATGTCTGCTGTTGCGCGGTAGGCGCACTGTGGACACGGTTATCGTGCTCGGCGGCGAAGGGCAAGCAGTGTTTGCGCCGTGATTTTTTGCGATAAACCAGCGGTGTGGATAGTACTATTTTTCTTTAAGGGCTTCGCGGCGGGCTGCTTGGCTTTCAGTTTCTTTTTCCCTGCCGGCACGTTGTGGGTGTGATCGCTGTCACTTTTGATGCACCGATTTTTCGCGGCGGGCTTTTTTGACACCGCTCGCAAGGTCTCTGTTTATCGCCTTTCTCTCCTTGTTTTGATCATGAACGACAGAGCAAGGACAGAGCGCTTTGGCTGGTTCAGGCTTGATTTGTTTAAACCCCGGGGAGTGTTTCTTCCCGTCAAGCTGTCTTACAGTGCCTGAGCCAATGCAGCCGGATTGACCAGCGGAAGTGAGCAGGTTTGGCCGATACACACATAGGCGGTGGCGCGGTCACCTTTCTGTCCCTTGCCGGTTGCCGGGTGGTTTTTGGGGAGTTCTGCGCCGGGCGGGATCGCTTGGATGAGTTTGTTCATGTTGGGTGCTTTCCAAGCGACATCCAGTAAGGCCATCGTATCCGGATCGTCGGCGCTGCCGACGACGACCACTTGGGCGCAGGTTTGCAAAAGCTCGTTAGCGCAGAAAAGGCCCGTGAGCGGAAAGAAATTTTGCGCCGCTTCGCCCGCGAAGGTAGAAATAATGCGCTCGGCGCGTTCGCGGAAATGATCTACACCGGTCAGGAAATGCAAACGCGCCAGCACTGCGGCGATCACGCTGTTGCCCGCGGGCGTGGCGTTATCGGAAGCCGATTTGGTTCGTATGATCAGCGCCTCGGCGTCATCGGCGGTAAAGAAATATCCGCCGCCAGCATCGTCCCAGTAATGCGTGTCGATTACGTGTATCCAGTCGATGGCGGTGTCGACATAGACGCCGTTTCCGGTGGCTTCGTATAGAGAGATGGCAGCACGGGCCATGTTGGCGTAATCGTCTAACGGGGCCGAATGCTTTAGCTTTCCCGCGCGGTAGGAATGGAGGAGCCGCCCATATTTTTGCATCCGGTCACGTACGAACGCGAACGCTGAGTCAGCCGCTTCGAGCCAGTCTGGGCGGTCGAAGACGCGCGCGGCATTCGCCATGGCGGCGATCATCAAACCGTTCCAATCGGCCAGCACCTTGTCATCCCAGCCGGGCCAGATTCGGTCGTTGCGGATCGCTAGAAGCTTCTCGCGGCAGGCTTTAAGCTGTTCTTCCTTGCCAGCGTCGAGCGGTTCAGGGTGGGCTATTCGGTTGAGGATATTTTTGCCTTCCCAGTTACCTTCCGGAGAGACGTTATAGACGGTTTTGAAAAGGGCCGCGTCGGCGCCGTCGCCGAGAATCTTGCTGACCTCGGCGGCAGACCAGACATAAAACTTGCCTTCCAAGCCTTCGGAGTCAGCATCATATGTAGCGGCGAACGGCCTTCCTTCCACATCGGGAGCAGTGGCGTCAACCGGCGCGATCATCTCGCGAAGGCACCATTCGATGGTCTCCGCAACGCGTTGGGCAAAAAGTGGGGCCTTGGTTTCTTGCCAGACCCAAGTCAGCAGATCGACGATCTGAGCATTATCATAAAGCATTTTTTCAAAATGCGGTGCAAGCCATATCGAATCTGTCGAATAGCGGGCATAGCCGCCACCGAGATGATCGTATATTCCGCCCTGAGACATCTTGGTCAGGGAAAACAGCACGGCGTCGCGCTGGGCTTCGTTGCCGGTGCGCAGCCATCCGCGCCAAAGCAATTCGTGGATCGACGGGTTGGGGAATTTTGGCTCTTTTCCCAGGCCGCCATTAACCATATCGAATTCCTCGGCGAGCCGGGAGGCCACTTGGTCGTTCACCGCGAGCGGGATGGCCTTGCCTGCGCCTGTGATGGCTTCGGGGGCCCAGACCTTGGCCAGTCCGCCCTTGAGGGCTTCGACGGTCTCCAATGCTTTGTCACGTTGGTCGGTCCAGTATTCGGAGATCGCCGACATAACCTGGGGAAACCCGGGCCGGCCGTACCGTGAATCCGGCGGGAAATAAGTCCCACCCCAGAATGGCTCACCGTCGGGTGTCAGGAACATGGTCAGCGGCCAGCCGCCCTGTTGGTCGAGAAGCTGAAGTGCGTGCTGGTAGATGGTGTCGATATCAGGGCGTTCTTCACGGTCGACCTTCACGTTGATATAG
>MDTB01049156.1_pt1 | contig 35076 bp, 33 predicted proteins | sample 811161 | NCBI WGS metagenome assembly MDTB01 (sample SAMN05326650, study PRJNA326480) | marine metagenome | isolation source: seawater | place: Mediterranean Sea | collected 2009 | reverse complement strand
ATTATAATAATAGAAATATCATTAATTTATGAATTTTGAGTTGGAGGTAAAATATTAATTTTATCATTAATATTATTATTCTTAATTTCATTATTAATGACCTCGCCATTTTCAAGTTTATAAATAATGTCACAGTTCTTTACTGTGTTTAAACGATGAGCAATCATAATAATTGTAACATCTTTGCTAATATTTTTTACTGCATCCATTACCAGTTTCTCAGTTTGATTATCCAGAGCACTAGTAGCCTCATCTAAGATTAATACTTTTGGTTTGTGGTACAAAGCTCTAGCGATTCCGATACGTTGACGCTGTCCACCAGACAATCTTACACCTCGCTCACCAATTGTTGTTTTATACTTTTCTGATAATTCACTTACAACAAACTCATGTAAATTTGCAATTTTAGAAGCTCTTTCTATATCTTCTTGATTCATATTTTTTGGGTCAACGCCAAAAGCAATATTTGCAGCAATAGTATCGTCAGCAAGATAAATATGTTGGGGCACATAACCTACGGAACGCTGCCAACTTCTGGAGTTTTTTTTTGTAATTATATGTCCATCAATTTCAATGGTGCCCTTTTGAGGTTCAAGCAAACCAAGAATTATATCAACTGCTGTTGTTTTTCCACTACCTGTAGTTCCTACCAGTCCAACTATAGATTTAGCAGGTATATTGATATTTATATTTTTTAAAGCTATTCGTGATGTATTGGGGTAGCTGTAACAAATATTTTTTAATCTGATTGATTTATTAAGTGACAAAACACCTTGGTCTTGATTTGAATTATATATTTTTAGGTTTTTAATATCATTGCTTAAAATATTAATTGAAGGTCCAATAAAAGTAAGTTGAGTAAAAGATCCATAAATCTGTTGCAGTGCAGGCATTAAACGATAACCTGCAAAAACATAAAGACTGATTATAGGTAATGCGTTATTAAAACCACCTGTTTTCATCATCATATAAAGTATTATTAACATGATACCGCCGAAAGCTATGGCTTCTAAAATAAAACGAGGCAGTTGACTAATAACTAATGAAGATGCTTGATTCTGGGCAAAATTTTGTGAGGATTCCGAAAACTTCTTAATATAAACTTCCTCTAAACCTCCTATTTTAACTTCCTTAGCAGCTCCAAAGGCTTCGCTTACTGAAATAAATCTTTGCTGATTATTTCTTAATCTCTCTTTACCAATGCGTTTAAGATAACTTTTTAAAAATATAAATATAGCCCAATAAACTGAACCAAGTGAAAAACCAACTATAAGAGCGAGTTTAGGATCTGTTATGATTAATAAAATTATAAGTGCTATCGCTACTGCACTTTTAGCAATTAATTCCATCAGTGGGCTAATCCCGTTTCCAATAACTTCATTTACTTCAGATAAAATAGTTTTTCCAAGGTCAGCACTATTGCGACTTAAAAACCAGCTGTAAGGTTGATGTAAGTAACCCTCAACTAAACGTTTACCAATACTATATTCACGTAATGCAACAAATCTAACTTGAACATAAGTTGTAAAAGCTTTGAAAATTAGTGAAATTACCAGGAGTAAAAATACTAGAACACCTAAAAAGAAGAGAAATTGTTCATTATTTTCAACACCAAATATATTTGAAAATTTAAACATAGAATTTAAAATTAAGTTTGTTTCAATTAAAACTGGATTAGTTAAAACTGCCATAAATGGCAGAATAGATACAACGCCTATCATATCTAATAAAGCCATTATCAAAATCATAATTAAAAGCAAAAATGCACGAAATTGCTCATAAGGTGTAAGTAAAGATAAGATTTTTTTAAGAGTTTGCATTAATCTTTAAATAGTCTTTAAATAGTCTTTGTAAGTTTTTAATAGACCTTTATTTAAAGTTATTTGTGTCTTAAAACCAAGACTATTAATAGTCTTAGAGTCGATAAGCTTTCTAGGACTGCCATCGGGCTTGTCTAAATCAAAATCAACTTTTCCTCTGTATCCAACAGTTTGTTTAATTTTTTGAGCTAACTCTCTTATGCTAATTTCATATCCACTACCAACATTTATATGACTACACCTAGGTGAAATATATTTATCATATTTATTTTTGTCTAATTTCATTAAATATATTGATGCTCTTGCCATATCATCTACATAAAGAAATTCACGTTTTGCATTGCCAGAGCCCCAAATCATTATTTTTTCTTTATTAAGCATTTTAGATTGATGAAAGCGATGAATTAGTGCAGCAATTACATGACTATTTTCTGGATGGTAATTATTTCCAGGACCATACAAATTTGTTGGCATAATGCATCGGTAGTCAATATCATTACTTAAACCGTACTGTCGATTATAACTTTCACACATTTTAATTCCTGCTATTTTTGCAATGGCATAAGGTTCATTAGTTAGCTCAAGTTTGCCATTAAATAACTCATCTTCTTTCATAGGTTGTTTTGCATTTTTTGGGTAAATACAACTAGAGCCTAAAAACAATAATTTTTTTACACCACTCAGAAAAGCACTATGGATAATGTTGGTTTGGATCATTAAATTTTCATATATAAATTCAGCAGGGTATGTATCATTTGCATAAATACCCCCAACTTTTGCTGCAGCTAGGTATACTTCATCAATATTTTTTTTTTGAAAAAATTTTAGAACTTCAGCTTGATTTAGTAAATTAAGTTGTTTCCTTTTTTTGGTTATAATTTCAATATTATTATTATCTTTTTTCAAAAAACGAACTATAGCTGATCCAACCATACCTGTGTGGCCTGATACATATATTTTTTTTTTAGATACTTTTTTTTTCATTGGTTTTAAGCAAAATTAATCTTTTATATTTATCTGTTTTTTTGCTAACTTTAAATCATTTTCAACCATTTCTTTTACTAATTTTTTAAATGAAATTTTTGGAGTCCAATTTAAATGCTCTCTTGCTTTGGCTGCATCTCCCAACAAAGTATCAACTTCTGCTGGTCTAAAATATCTTGGATCAACTTTTATAATATCTTGGTTATTAAATGATCCTACTTCATTTAAATCTTTACCTTTCCATTCAATATTCATGTCTAAGTTCTTTGAAGCTAGATTTATAAAATCACGAACGGAATATTGTATACCAGTTGCTATAACAAAATCCTCTGGTCTTTTTTTTTGCAACATCAACCATTGTGCCTCTACATAATCTTTTGCATGGCCCCAATCTCTCTTAGCATTTAAGTTTCCAAGATATAAGGTTTTTTGAAGTCCTAGTTTTATTCTTGCTAACGCTCTTGTTATTTTTCTAGTAACAAATGTTTCCCCTCGAACAGGACTTTCATGATTAAATAAAATTCCATTACAAGCATAAATACCATAAGCCTCTCTATAATTAACTGTTATCCAATAAGCGTAAAGTTTAGCAACTGCATACGGACTTCTTGGATAAAAAGGTGTTTTTTCACTTTGTGGGGTTTCTTGTACATCTCCATATAACTCAGAAGTTGAAGCTTGATAATATTTAGTTTTTTTTTCAAGTTTTAAAATACGAATAGCCTCTAAAATTCTAAGAGCTCCTAAAGCATCAGAATTTGCGGTATATTCAGGTTCTTCAAAAGAAACTGCAACATGACTTTGTGCAGCTAAATTATAAATTTCCTCAGGTTGAACTTTTTGAACAATATTAATTAAAGATGTTGCATCAGTTAAATCACCATGATGTAAGATAAATTTTCGTTTAGTTAAATGAGGCTCTTCGTATAAATGATCAATCCTATCAGTATTGATTAAAGAAGTTCTTCTTTTAATTCCATGTACCTCGTAACCCTTATTTAATAAAAATTCTGCGAGATATGAACCATCTTGACCAGTAACTCCTGTTATCAAAGCTTTTTTCATAAGAAATCGTACATTAAATTTGATATATTATATTGGTAGTTTGAATAATTTTAAAGAATATAATTTTTTCATCAAATATTTATCATATTAATCTTTAAAATTGATTCATTTATAGTAAAACAAATAATTTATTAATTTACATGATACCTGTATTCAAACCAATAATTACAAAACAAAATATAAAATCTGTTATATCAACATTACGTAGAAGTGAAATTTCTGGAAATTTTGGATTAGCAATTAAACAATTTGAAATTAAGTTTGCCAGCTACATTGGTTGTAAATATGCATCAACCACATCTAGTGGAACAACAGCACTTCAAGTTGCAGTTTCCTCTTTAAAGTTAAAAAAAGGATCAGAGATTTTATTAAGTTCTAATACAAATATAGCTACAGCTCTAGCTATTGTTCACAATGGTTATATTCCCATTCCGATAGATAGTAATCTAGATACATGGAATATTGATCTTAATAAGATAGAAAATCAAATTAGTAAAAAAACTAAAGCTATAATCATAGTACATTTTTTAGGAAATCCTGTGGATATAGATAAAATAAGGTATTTAAAAAAAAAATATGGTCTTATAATTATTGAAGATGCTGCTGAAGCACATGGAGCAAAAATAAATAATAAAATGGTAGGTAATATTGGAGATATTAGTTGTTTTAGTTTTTATGCAAATAAAGTTTTGACATCAGGTGAAGGTGGTATGGTTTGTACAAACAACAAAAAGTATTACAAAAGAGTTAATCTGCTTAAAAATTTGGGTTTTACAAAACCAAGATTTGTTCATAAAGTTTTAGCTTATAACTTTAGAATGTCTGGTATGCAAGCAGCTCTAGGATTATCACAATTAAATGAAATAGAAAAAATAATAAAAAAAAAATTAAAATTCATAAAGAATATAAAAATAATCTTAAACAATTAGACTCAGTAATATTTGCAAAAGAAGAAAAAAATTCAAGAAATGTTTACTGGCAAGTTGGAATAAGAATAAAAAACCAGTCAAAAAATAAGTTAGTTAATTTTTTAAAAAAAAATAATGTTGATACAAGGAATTTTTTTTATTCTATTAGAAATCAACCATGTCTAAAAGGATTGATACCCAAAAGAGTTCCAAAAACATTAAATTCTGATATTTTATGGAAAGAAGGAATTTACCTACCATCAAGTCATAATTTAAAAAATTCTGAAATAAAAAAAATCTGTAAGTTGATAAAAAAATTTTTTAGATGAAAATAGGAGTATTTGTATCAAAGAGACAATCTTCTGAAGGAGGAGGATACACAATTACAGAGGAGCTTTTAGATACACTAATCAAGGAAATAAAATCTCAGAATATCAATAAAAAATTTTTTTTTTTAGTTAGTAATGATTACAATAAATCAATTACAAATAAATTAAAAATAAATAAAATTAAATACAAAAACATCAAAGAAAATAATGCTTTTAAAAAAGTTATTATTTTTATATCTCATTTTTTTTTAAAGAGTAATTTTTTACTTAATTATTTCAATATTATAAAAATAAATAATATTTTTAAAAAGGAGAATTGTGAGAAAATTCTATTTATATCTTCAGAGTATAGAGAAATATTAAAAATTCCATATATTGCAACAGTATGGGATATGCAACATGAAACACACCCTAATTTTAAGGAAGTGTCAACATTCGGTAGAAATTTGTATAAAAAAACTGTTAACAATAGTTTTATTCGTCGAGCAAGTGAAGTTATAGTTGGCACTAATACAGGAAAGTTAGAGGTAAAAAAATATACAAAATTTAACAAAAAATTTATAATATTACCTCATCCTGTATCAAAAATTTTTTTAGAAAAAAAAAAAATATTAGAAAAAACTTTAAAAAATTTTTTTTTTATCCAGCTAATTTTTGGGAACATAAAAATCATATTAATCTAATTAAGGGGTTCAAAATATTTTTAAAAACTAATAAAGATTTTTATTTAATATTTTCTGGTGAAAAAAAAAATAATTACTCTCAGGTGATTAACTTGATAAATAAACTCAATATTTCGAATAAAGTTAAAATAGTTGGTCATGTAAGTTTGAATGAATTAATCTCATTATATGATGATTGTTTTGCTGTAATATATGGCTCTTTCTCAGGTCCTGAAAATTTACCACCAATTGAAGCATTAGCTAGAAAAAAAACTTTGATAAATTCATTTTATCCAGGAGCTAAAGAACAACTCAAAAGTTTTCCAATTTATTTCAATCCTAAATCTTCATTAGATGTAGCAAAAGCAATGTCGAAAAGTTTAAAAAAAAAATCGTATAATAATAAAAAAAAAATCAAAAATTACTTAAAATTAAAGAGTTCAAAAATTTATATTAAAGTGTTAATTAAGAGATTAACTTATATCTAAGTTTTCTAATACCAAAGAGGTATAGGAAAATCCATAAAAAATGGTCTTATCCTTACGTAGATCAGAAACACTAAAATTTAGTTTTTTTACTTCATCTAAAAATAAAAAACTTGAGAAAATCCGAATAGGATATGAGGAGTCGTATATTTTCTTTGGAATATTTTGTACAAAAATTCTATGCTTTTTATAATCTGCTATTGGTAAATTATCAAGAAATATGTATTTAATTTTAGCTTTTTGGATTTCCTTTAAAATTTCCTTGTAATTATTTAGATATTGCAAAGAACCAGAAAAAATAACACAATTAATTTTTTTTTCTGAAAGGCATTCTGTCAAGTTATTGTAAAATGACAAAAAATTATTTTGTAAAAAACTTTTACCATATTTAACTAAATTTTCTTGTTCAATAATATTCCAATTGATTTTATTATTTTTAATAAAATTATAATTTGAAAAAAACCTACTTCCTAGACTTCCTCCATAATCTAAAACTTCTCTATTGTTTGCTGTTAAAACATTTTTTTTTAGAAATTCAATTAAATTTGTTTCATTTGGTTTTTTTTTTAAAATACAACTATCTCTCTCATAAAACTCTTTATTTTTATCTCCAATTTTATTGTATACTTTTTTTAGTTTATGAAAGATAATTTCATCTTCATAAGATTTGGAATAATTTAATGCAGTTGACCAGTCTTTTTTTTCATTACTAAAGTATATTTTCCCACTTAATTTAAATGCCAAATTTGCCAAATTCCATATCATACTAAAATTTATTGATAAATAAATTTATTTTATTAATAAAGATTATAATTTTTAAATATTTAAAATTATTTTTGTTTAATTTAATTTTTATCATATTCTCAAAAGTAAAATAAATATATATGTAATATAAATTTAAATAGCCTTTATTTATTTTTGTTCCTTTATAATTTTTGAATTATAACATTTCCAGTAGGCCTCTTTTCTTGTAAAATTATTGTAATTACCTATTGGGTATTGTACTTCCTTCAATTCAATGTATTTAAAATATCCTTCAAATAAATATCTTAATTCTTCAAGATTATCCCAAAACTGAAAATGATCGTGTCCTTCTTCTCTACCAAGATTTTCTGAGCCCACAAAAATACCGTCTTCAGTTAAATGATCTGAAATTTTAGTAAGCATTTTATCGGTGGTTTCTTTATGAAAATGACCGATTGCACCATCCCAGACTATCACATTATATTTTTTACTTGGGAATGGTTTGTCCACAGCATCTTGTATTACATAATTTATGTTTTTAGAAAAATTATATTTTCTTGCATAATTAATTGCTGTTTCATCAATATCAATTGCATCAATTGTTGAACACTTATTTGAAAAAAATTTTTTTGCAAAAAAACCAGCCCCTGTTCCAATATCTAATAATTTATCACCTTTTTTTAAAATATCTTCTACATGATACCCTTTTAAAAGTTTGCAATAATCTGTAGAATTTACAAATACACTTTCATAACGCTCAAAATCATAAAAATGAGGAGGTTCTTTTGAAAAAATCCAATCGTATCTATATTTGCTATTAAATTGTAAGTCTTGAATTTTATTAACCAGCTTTCTTCTTTTTCTGCCTCCAAAAATTATTAATTCTAAATATTTCAAAAGAAATTTAGAGAAATCAGAAAAAAAAATTTTTTCTAAAATAAAATTACTTCTGATGAATTTATAAATTTTTCTTAACATTTAAATGTATTAAAATATTTAATTTTTAAATGCAAACAGTAAAAAAATTATGGTATTAATTTTTTAATAATAAAGTTTAATTTATTATTTAAGCTAAATTTTTTCTTTAAATATTTAGCTATATCTTTTTTAACAATTACATTCTCATCTGGTTTATCATTTATTTCAATTTTAAATTTAAGATTGTTAAATTTTTTTTGATTTATTTGATAATCAATTTTACAATTTTCTCCTGATCCATCTAATCCAATATTCTTAACTAATGTATTCTTGAAGTATATGGTGTAATTATTTTTAAGAAAATTAGACGCATACCATTTCACAGCCCAAGATTTTTTTTTAGACCACTTTTGTTTTTTCAACATTCTATAATATGGATATGAATTATAGTAATCAAAATCATAAACTAATTCCTTCTTTCCATGAAATTTATTCAAAAGTTTATGAGCTGAATCCTCATAATTTTTCCAAGATCTTCTCCATGTTGCCCAACCCCAACAACCAGTGCCCTTTAAAAGAAAATAATTTGGTGTATTTTTTTTAAACTGAACTGGATACATATATCCTTCCACAGACGCTATATTTTTAAAATTTCTAAATTTTTCTAAACAATAGTTCATTTGATATAAAAAATCTTTACTTACTAAGATATCATCCTCTATTATTATACATCTATTATATTTTTTAAATATTTCATTAAGGCCATCTAATATATTTTTTGAGGTACCCATATTATGTTTTCTTTCTATAATTTTTATTTTTTTGAATCCCTTAAGGTTTTTTAAATATTTCCTTATTTTTTTTATTTTATTTTGCTCTATGTCATCATTACTAAAATCTGAAAAGATAAAGATATTACTTTTTTTTGAAATAGAATTTTTTTTGATCGACTCAACTACCTTTTTTATATGAGTGAATCTATTATATACAAATAGTGCTATCGGGGCATAAACGGTCATTTGAATGCCTGAAAAATTGATGGATTTTCTGCTCTCATTTTTTTAAACAATTCTGTTTGAGTTTGTGGAAATAATAATTTTTTAGATGTCGCACCAAATAGGGATGTGGAATATTGAAATTGTAACAATAACCTTGAACTTTTTTTAACTTTTAAACCTTTGTGTAAACCTCTGGTATCTTCAAACAAAAGTGATCCTTTTTTAGCAGTAATGTACTTTATATCATTATTAGAATAATACTTTTCAATTAAATTATTTTGTATCCTAGAATATCCATATTTTCTAATATTGTAATTTATCCCATTATTTAAATGTGACTTAGCAACAAAACAATGAGGCCCATTATCTAAATTTACATCATTGAGATATAAAAATAATTTAAGCCATTTAGGTCTATCCATGTCATAATGCCAAAATTGAGCACTTTGTTCATCGCTTTTATCTGTTGGAAAAGTCCACCAAGCAGTCACGATATCAATTATAGGTAATGAATTCAAATAAAGTTGAGCGGTTTTTAAGATATTGCTAGATAACAAAAGATTTTGAATTTCTGGTATCTCTAATAATTCATCACTTTCGTAAGTAAATCTTGTAGAATTTTTACTTTGTTTTAAATTAAGATTGTAGATTTCATTGTCTTTAACATTATCTCCAGAATATCTTCCATTTAAAAGTTTTAATTTATTTAATATATTTTTAATTTTTAAATCATCTAGAAATTTTTCATTGATACAGTAACCATTAATATTTAATTCTTTAATATTTTTTTCAATATCCATATTATCTGTATTAAATTTCATATCTGCAAAATCAATTTCTTTCTTTTCTTTTAAAAAATTATTTATTAAGCCATTTGTAAATCCTCCCGTAATCGTAAATAATCTTATCATTAATTGATGGGATAAATTTGAACAATTTCTTTTAAATATTTTATAAAGAATTAATTCAATTAGAAATATTGGGGCTATAAGAATAAGTAAAAAAATATCTTTTAATATTAACATATAATTTATATTTTTCTTAAAAACTCTATAAAATTTTTATGTAAGTAATTATAATTCTCAACTTTAATCTCTGTATTTGAATTTAACAAATTATTAACTTTATCTAATAGCTCATCTGAGGAGTGATAAAAATCATAATTATTGGGAAGGTTTTTTTTGAATAATTTTGAATCATACTGTTTAGACTGCAACAAAAAACCTTTATTTTCTAATATTTCTATAGTTCTTGGATAAAGTGAATTTAAACCAGATTTGGAACCAAAGTCTAAACATATACTGTTCATATAACTTTTTTTTCTAAAACTAGTATCATATTGGATATTCTGAGCACCAAATCCAAGTTTAGCCCAATCTTTACCAACTAAAAATAAATTTTTACTAAAATATTTATTTACAAAATTAATTAATTCAAATCTTAGAAGATTTTTTAATTGAAAATAATTTATATAATTTTCTTTTTCGTCTGTAAAAAAAATTTTTTTTATAAAAGAAATATCATTAACTAAATCAAGATTATTAAAAATTTCATTCTTATTTTTATTCCAAAAATTTTTTACGTCATTATTAACATTAATGTCAACTTCAGAAATATATACAATTTTAGTATTCTTATTTAATTTTAAAATAAAACCTGAGTTTATTTTTGTAGTTAATGGAAATAAATTATTATCTTTTTTTGGATCTAAGCATAAAAATAAATTATTTTTATTTCTTTTTTTTAATTCAGGGATTTCATTTGATGTATTGAACCATAATATATATGACTTTGAATAATTACCTGTAATAAACTTTCCGTCTAAAAATACAGGAATTACTTTTTTTTTAAAAAAAAAAAATATAAATTTAAATAATAAATAACTTTTTGTAGAAAATAAAATTATACCCTCTGTTCTAAAATATCTTAAGCAAGAATTTAACTGAGTAATTCTATACTTACCACCATACATTAAAATAATTTTACCCATTAAAAATAATCTTTGTACCTGAATTATCTATCTTAAAGTTCTGACATTCAAATTTTTTAGACAAATTTTTTTTATTACTCAAGCAACATAATATAAAACCACCACCTCCAGCACCCAAAAGCTTTAATCCATATACATTGTGCATCTTAATTTTCCCTATCAAAATTGAAATTTTGCGATTCAATATTTTATTTGTCAAATTTATTTTTGTATTGTGAGATAAATTTATTAAATTTCCAAATAATTTTTTTGTAATCTGTTTTTTTTTTAATTTTTTGTTAAAGAGTTCAACATAGGATTTTAACTGATCTAAATAAATTTTGTTTTGTTTTATGTTCTTTTTCTGACTTTGTAAAATTTTAGTATTGTCTCTTCTTATTTTTGTCCAGATCAACAGCATATTGTTATTTATTAAATTAAATAAATTTTTATCCATAATTTTTTTTATCATTACTTTATTGTTTTTTTTAAATTTAAAATAATTAAAACCACCAATCGCGGCCGCGTATTGATCCTGTCTACCGATTGGACTTTTAACTTTAAGTGTTTCTATTAAGTAAGCTTCTTCAGCTAATCTCTTTTGATCAACTTTAATTCCTTTATAAGCATAAAGTGCATTCAGTAATCCCACAGTAAAAGAACTCGATGATCCTAAACCACTTCTGTCTGGTATATCTGAAAATGTAGATATATATATAGGTCCTTTTATAGATAAAAATTTAAGACATTCTTTTATTATTTTATTTTTAATTTTAGAGAGTGATGTTTGGTTTTCACTAATTGAATAATTTAATCTAAAATTTGTTTTATAAAGTGGACTATGCTTTCTAACTACAACATATATATATTTATTAATGGCAGTACTTAAAACTTTGCCTTCGTTTCGTTTTGAATAATGTTCAAGATCAGTTCCTCCCCCAAAAAAACTAACTCTTAATGGTGTTCTTGAAATAATTAATTTATTTTTCATGAATAAATTTCCTCGACTATTTTTAAAGCTTTGTTTTGATTGCACATATCACCTCTGTACAATTTATTTCTAATATTATTGACTTTTTTCATATGCAAATAATTACATCCAGCTCTTTTAGCAGTTTCCCAATCCCGTATGTCATCACCTATAAATAATATTTTTTTCTTTTCTAAATTATTATCATTTATTGATTTTAATATCATATAAGGTTTAGGTTTTCTGCAAATACAATCATCTAACCAATGGTGTTTACATACATAAATTTTTATTATTTTAATTCCTTTCTTCCTTAGTTCTTTTGACATGAATTTATGAATTTTTTTAAGTTTACTCTCAGATATTAATCCTCTTCCTACACCAGCTTGATTTGTAATTATAATAAAACTAAAGTTTTTTTTAGAAAGTAATTGTAAAAATTCAATTGTTTTATTTAAAAATTTAAATTGTTTTATATTTTGAATGTATTGTCCTTTTTTTAATCTCTGATTGATAGTTCCATCTCTATCTAATAATAAAATTTTTTTCCTAGAGAAATAACTTCTAGTTAATTTAAGTTTTTTTATATTTGAAATACTATGGTAATGATTAACTTTCACAAAAGAAATTTTTTTTTTTTTAAATATTTGATTAAAAAAAAACGATATTGGTTTATTTAGCTTTGATTTGAAAAATTTAATTATATTTTTCTTTGCTAAAATATATCCCAATTCTACATAATTATAACCTTTTTTATTTCTATCATTATTATAAAAGAAATCTTGACCATTAATTTTTATATTTCCATTTAATCTTTTAATTAAAGAAAGTGTTAGGTCTGAATGTTTAAATTTTTTTAAATTTTTTTTTAAATTAAAATTAAAATAGTTATCTGAATAACAAATTAAAAAATTTTTTTTTAATTTTTTTTCGACTCTTAACAATCTTTTACTTGTTTCCCAATTTTCTGGCGCCCAAGAATAATTTACTTTTATACCAAATTTAGATCCATTACCAAAAAACGATTTAATTAATTTTGATTTATATCCTGTTAAAATCAAAAATTCTTTAATTCCTTGATTTTTAAGTTGCATTAAAAGGTGATATAAAAAAGGCTTTCGGTTTACCATTACCATTGGTTTAGGAATTTTTTTTGTATAATTTTTTAATCTTAGACCCTTTCCACCGCAAAAAATTACAGCCTGATCAATGTTCATAATTTTTCATTAAATTATTTATTCCGTTATCCAAAGATACTTTTGTGTTGTAATCATATAACTTTTTTATTTTTGAAATATCTGCCCAATAATAATTTTTAATTTTGCTATTTTTATCAATTATACATAAATTCTTAAAATCATTTCCAAGAATTTTTTTACAAATATTAATGACTTTTGTAGGTTTTCCACTTCCTAAATTAAATATGTTTGATCTAAATTTTTTTTTAATCAAAATCTTAAAAAAAGATATTACATCGTCGATATAAATAAAATCACAAACATCGTTTGGAGTTTTAATTTTAATTTTACTTTGATTAATTTTTGCTTTTATTAATGACGGTATTAAAGAATTTTTCCTCTGCCCGTAACCATAAGCATAAAAAATTCTTATCCATGCTACTTCAACATTGGTTTTTTTGTGAAATTCAAATACCCAATTTTTTAATAAAGTTTTTGCAGAAGAAAAATAATTTTTGTTTTGAAAAGTACTTTTCTCATTAATTTTCTTTCCTAAATTATTTCCCTCAAAACAGCTTCCGGATATTAATATTTTTTTAAGTGATTTAATTTTACTTACCTCTTCAATAAGATTTTTCGAATTTTGAAAATTTATATTTGAAATTCTTAGGTTATAATTAGGCAATTCCTCCCAGGCTAAGTGTATTAAAATTTCAGGCTTAAATTTTTTAATTTGTTTTCTGTAACTATCAGGCTTGCTCAAATTACATTTAAAATATTTAATATTTTTAATATTTTTCTTTTTTTCTCTTGTTAAAATTAAAACATTTTGATTTAAGAGCTTTTTAACTAAATTTACGCCAATAAATCCAGTTCCTCCGGAAATTAATATATTCATTTACGAGGATTTATTTATAAACTCTTTAACTGAATCAACCATAAAATTTAAATGCTCTTCATCAAGGCCAGGCCAAACACCTATCCAAAAACCATCTTTCATGATTTTGTCAGTATTTTTTAAATTACCAACTATTTTGTGTTTTTTATTCATATAGCCAGGTTGTCTTGTCAAGTTTCCAGCAAATAGTAACCTTGATAGAATTCTTCTATCATTCAAGAATTTAATCATATCTGTTCTATTTAATTTATTAGGATTTTTAATAGTAATTAAAAAACCATACCAACTAGGATCTGATTTTTCGTATTTTTCGGGTAATATAAAATATTTATCAAGCCCTTCATCTAAGAATTTTTGTCTTAAATTTTTAAAATTATCCTTTCTTTTTTGAATAAAATAATCAACCTTATCAAGCTGACTTAAACCAAGAGCACCTTGCATATCTGTCATTTTCATATTGTATCCAACATGACTAAATACAAATTTATGATCATATCCTTTTGGTAAATCACCTAGTTTCCAAGAGTATCTTTTTCCACAGGTGTTGTTCATTCCTGTTGAACACCAGCAATCTCTTCCCCAATCTCTAAATGACTCTACTATCCTTTTTAATTTTAAATCATTATATAAAACTGCCCCACCTTCACCTGTTGTAATGTGATGAGCTGGATAAAAACTTAAAGATGAAAATATTCCATAAGATCCAACTGTTTTATTATCAAACTTAGATCCAAAAGCATCGCAGCAATCCTCGATTAAAAAGAGATTATGGTCGTCGCAAAATTTTTTTATAACTTCTACATTAAAAGGGTTTCCTAAAGTATGTGCGATCATTATAGCTTTAGTTTTTTTTGTAAGAGCTTTTTTTAATAAAGATGTATCTATATTTGCTGTTTCTAATTCTATATCTAAATAAACTGGAACACACCTGTTATGGATAATTGGTGCCACTGTAGTTGGGAAGCCTGCAGCAACAGTAATGACTTCATCACCATCATTTATTTTGTTTTTTTCAAAATAATCAGATGTTAGTGATGTAAAAGCTAACAGATTTGCTGATGAACCAGAAACTGTAGCAGAAGAAAATCTGCTTCCAAATTTTTGTGACAATTTTTTTTCAAATTTTTCTGTAAATTTTCCACTTGTAAGCCATAAGTCTAGACTCGAGTCAACTAGGTTTGTAAGATCTTCTTTTGTCAAATATTTTCCAGATGCAGAAATAAAAGTTTCATTTGGAACAAATTCTTTTTTATAATGAACAAGAGAAAAATATTGCTCTGTTAATTTAAGAATTTTTTTTCTTAGAGATAAACTTAACTCGTTGTCAGTACTTAAATTGACACCTGAATATTTTGTTATTTTTCTTTCCCAGCTCATAAAATTTTTATATATGCTATAATATTAATTAAAAGTAACTTCTTAATGCTACTAAAAAGGATAATTTTTCCATTTAAGGTCTTTATTTGAGATTGTTTTTGGTATTAATGGCCATTTTATTTTAAATTTTGGGTCATTGTAACGAACACCTCTTTCATTTTTTTTATTATATTTTTTGTTTGTGATATAATGAACAATTGTATCTTTTTTTAAGGTAATAAAAGCATTTGCACAACCCTCGGGAATAACAAAAGAATGTACTTTTTTACTATTAATTTTAAAGCAAACCCATTTTTTATATGATTTAGAATTCTTTCTTAAGTCCAAAATAACATTAAATATTTCTCCCTGATACACACTTATAATCTTTATCTCAGCTGATTTACCAATTTGATAATGGAAACCTCTTAAAGTACCTGAATTTTTATTGATAGAAATATTAGTTTGTGAGACTTTATATTTAAGTTTTAATTTTAAATTTTTCTTAAACATTTCTGAACAAAACTCACGACCAAATTTACCTCTGTCATCTTGAAAAAGTGAGTGTTTAATTAAAAAAGCACCTTTTATTTTGAGTTTTTTAAATTTCATTAAATATTTTTTTTAATCTGATAATTCTATTAGTTTTGTGTGATGTAAAAATTTTATATGAAAATTTATTTTTTTTCATAAATTTAGCTAATTCTTTTATTTGTTTAACTACATTATTTTTAATTATTATTTTGTTTCCGAAAATTTTATATAATTTTTCAAAACTAACTTTATAAGTTCTTTGATCTTTGGATGGATTTTTTTCATATACAATTTCAGTTCCTGGAAGAGTTTGTTTAACTAAATTAGCTAATTTTTTTACTGTATAATTTCCTCCCCTCACTCCTAAGTTAATTGCTGTGCCATTAATTTTTTTGCTGATATCAATTTTAAGTGATTTTACCAAAATTTTACACATATCATCTATATGCAATATTGGTCTCCAAGGTTTTCCATCGGAAAAAATTCTAATTTTTTTTGATGTGACAGCACTTCCTACAAAGTTATTTAAAATTATATCTGATCTAAATCTTGGACTTGGTCCAAAAACAGTTGCAGGTCTAAAAATTAAAATTTTAAAGTTATCATCTGCAAGTTTAAAAATTTTCTTCTCTGCATCATATTTTGTAATTGCATAAGTGGTGACAGGAGATTTTTTTGCATCTTCTTTTAAATAATTATTATTTTTTGAAACTCCATATAAACTCTGAGTAGAAACATATATAAATCTTTTTATACCACACTGTTTTGATAATCTTGCTAACTTCACAGTTGAGTGATGGTTAGTTCTAATTGTGAGTTTTTTATTTATTTCACCTAATGGATCATTACTTAATGAAGCCAAATGAATAATGGTTTCAATATTTTTTAGATCTTTTTTTTTAATTTTATCAATATCTTTGATTATCTGTTTAAATTTTTTCTTATTTCTTATTTTTTGAATTTTACAATTTTGAAAATAACCAATGTCAAGACCTACAATATCATAGTCATCCGATAGATAATTAGTTAATACACTCCCAATGTATCCAAGATTTCCAGTAATCAATACTTTTTTTTTACTCATACATATAAACTAACTACTATATTTTTTTAAAAAGATATCTAAAGAATCTGAATTTTGCCAATGTATCTTTTTTAAATTTAAATTTCTTGCATTATTTATAAAAGCATCATTATTTTTTAACATGAACATATATATATATTCATAAATTTCTTCAATTTTATATCTCTTATTTTTAATTTTATTTATATTGAAAACCAGTTTCTCAAATTCTTTTATATTTCGTGGAGTAAAAATAAAGTTATAATTTTTACCAGGATGATTACCGCATGCTATTGCTATTTTTTTAAAATAAGCAAGTTCCCATAAAACAGATCCCCACATAGAAATTCCAAATTTTACACTCTTAAAAATTTTATAATTTGATTCATTTGAACTAAGCCATTTTATCTCTGGATATCTAAGTTTTATCTCTTCAACTACTATTTTAGACTCTTTATTTATAGTATTAATGTTTGGATGTGGTTTAATCATAAATTTAAGATTTGCTTTTTTAAGTAGATCGATTGTAAAAAATATCCATTCATAAAAATCATTAAAAAGTATCTTGCCCCATTCTCTTTGTGCCTCAAAAAAATTTGGAAGAAAAATTACCCCATCTAAATTTTTTATTTTACTATTCTTTTTGTTAGTGAAAAAATTTTTATTTAAATATGAATAGATTGAACTTTTATTATTTTGATTAAAAAAATAATTTTTTATGATTTTTTTTGATATATTTATGCAATTTTGTTTATCTTTTATTTTTTTAAAGTCTTTTCGAAAATTAGAATAATTTTCTACATGAGACCAATCTTTTTTTGTTAAAACTTTAAAATATTGATTATTACCATCCGTAATGACTTTTTTTTTATTTTTTAAGAATACTCTTACAGGTAGGCCAAATTCAACATAAGTAGAATATATACTAAAAAAGATATCTATATTTTTTGAATATTTTTCAAATATATCAATATATTTTATGGTATTATATATAATATAATCTAAATATTTATCATTAAGGTTTACGGTAGGTAAGTTTCTGTATCTTAAATAACTATCATAAATTAAATCGCCATAATAATAATTATTAATTTTAATTTGATGAATATCTTTTTTAGTTTTTATTTTTTTTTTTAACCTAATAAATTTATTTTCAATCTTATTGTAATTTATTTCTTTTCCGTATTTTTTGTTTAGATATTCAGGAGTAATAATTTTAGTGATTCCTATTTTTTTATATAAATAAAACCATTTTTTCCTAATAAAAAAATAATTAATGGGTCGTAAAATATTTTTTAAAAAATATAATAATTGATTATCTGCTTTGTTTCTTGGTTTGATTATTTGCGGCCAATAGCCAATTAATTCATAATTTTTAAATTCATTATGTTTTGCTGAAGCAACTCTGCACAACCAGTAGTAATCATCAATAACGGAAACCAAAATTTTTTTTTTTTTTAATTTATAACTTTTTCTATTATTTATATTGGTGAAATATTTAATGAATTTCTTTTCATTTTTGTCAAAAAAAAATAAAGATAATATTTTCTTAAATCTACTCATGATAAAACTTACAATTGTACAATTTTTTTCGAGTCTATGTTTTTATATACTCCTCTTGTGTCAAAGATAATTTTTGAATCTTTATAAATTTTTTTATAATCAATATTTTTATGTTCTGTGACAATTACTGCTACATTACCTTTAATCTGATTCAAATTTTTTAAACTATTAAAAACCTTTCCTTTGATTTGAATTTTATCAATATATGGATCATAAAAATCAATCTTAAATTTTTTATCCATGAATTGAGTAAATAATTTAATCGATGGAGACTCTCTATAATCGTTAATATCTTCTTTATATGCCACACCAATAAGGATAATCTTTTTAAACGATTTTTTATTTACCTTTTTTAATTTATTCAAAATTTTATTTAAAACCCAATTTGTAATTTTTTGATTATACACATGAGCCAAACTAATGAATTTTGCATCATAATTTTTTTTTTTAGCAATCCATTTTACAAACATTGGGTCTATTGGAATACAATGTCCTCCTACGCCTGGTCCTGGCTTGAATGAAGTAAAACCAAAAGGTTTAGTTGAAGCTGTATCAATTACATCATGAATATTTATTTTTAGAATGTCACAGATTATTTTAAATTCATTAACCAAACCAATGTTTACAGCTCTATATGAATTTTCAAGCAACTTTGCCATTTCTGCTACTTCAATATTTTTGGCAAGATATATCTTTTTAAAAATTAGATTATAAAAAAATGCAACTTTTTTCTGTGAATAAATTTTGTTAGCCGAAACTACTTTAGTTATATCATTATAACTAATTTTATATTTTTTTTTATCTGTTTGACCTGGGCTTATTCTTTCTGATGAGTAACCATAATCAATTTTATCATCAATATTGAATTTTGAGTTAATAAATTTTGAAAAAATTTTTCTTGTTGCTCCTGGGTATACAGTACTTTCAAGAACTATAAGAGTGTCTTTTTTTAAATATTTTCTAAATTTTTTGAAGGACTTTGTTATATATGAAATATCTGGTGAATTATTATTTTTTAATGGGGTTGGCAAACATAAAATTATAAGATTACAATTAGAAACTAATGAAAATTCACTATCGGTATAAAAAGTTTTGTTTTTTATTTTTTTTAGTTCTTTATCTTTTATATCAACAATATAGGATTTTCCCTTTATTAAAGTATTTATTTTTTCTTTATCATTATCTATACCAATTACATCAATTCCTTTCTCTTTTATTTGTAAATATAGTGGTAGTCCAACGTAACCAAGACCAATAACTGCGACTTTAAAATAATTTTTTGAAAACATTAGTGGTTATAGTAAAATGATTAATAACACTCAAGAAAAATGAAAATATTTCTACTATAGTAAAAAACATAAATGAATTTAAAGCTTTATAGATCTGCCACTGTTGGATTAAAATTTGATAATTTTAAAATTTTAATGGATCCATGGTTAACAGATGGTGAATACTATGGTTCTTGGTCTCATGTTCCTTACTTTGATCTTGATAAAAATTTACAGGAGATTAATTCCTATGATGCAATCTACATAAGCCATATTCATCCCGATCATTGTTCAGAAAAAACTTTAAAAAAAATTTCAAAAAAAATACCAATATATATACATACATTTCATAAAAAATTTCTTAAATTAAAATTGGAAAACCTAGGATTTACAGTCTACGAATTACAGAATAATAAAAAAATTAATATTGGTTCAGATGTAGAAATAAATATCATTGCTGCAGATAACTGTAATCCAGAGTTATGTTTCAAACATGTTGGATGTTCTGTATTAAATGGTAATAGAGAAAATTCTCAACAAATAGATACTATAGCTATTATTAATGACAAAAAATATTGTGTAGTTAATACAAATGATGCTCCTTATGAATTATCACTCGAAACAATAAATGAAATTAAAAATCAATATGAAAAAGTTGATTTGTTACTAACTGGCTATAGTGGCGCAGGTCCTTATCCACAATGTTTTCCTCTATTAACCAAAAATGAAATGATAATTGAAGCAAAAAAAAAAAGAGAGTTTTTTTTAAACCAAGCTTTTAATTTTATTGAAAAATTTAAACCCTTAAATTATTTTTTATTTGCAGGTACTTATACTTTAACTGGTTCACTTTGGGAGCTAGAAAAATACAAAGGTACTCCTACATTTGATGAGGGAGTTAATTATATTGAAAAGAAAATAAATTTACTAAATATTAAAAATATTACACCAGTCAGAATTAATCCAGATAACGAGTTTGATTTTAAGTCTAACAATTTATTATTAAATTATAAGATTATTTCAAAAAATGAAATCAATAATTATGCAGAAAGAATTCTTTCATTTAAAAAATTAGATTATGAAAATAAAAAATTAGCAGACAAAGAAGAAATTATTGATTTATCCAACATTGCATTATCAAGATTTAATAATTTTAAACAATTAACAAAATCAAAATTTAAAACTGATGTTTATATTTCGCTTGATGAAGAATTTATAAAAATTAGTGATAAAAACAATAAAGTTTCTTTAGTAAAAAAAATTAATACAGATGTAGATTATCTATATATGAAATTAAACCAGAACTTGTTGTTTAATATTTTAAAAGGTCCAAAATTTGCACATTGGAATAATGCTGACATTGGATCGCACATAAGATTTTTTAGAAATCAGGATTATAGAAAAGACTTACACTTTTGTCTGAATTTTTTTCACTCATAGACTAAAATAGCTTATTTTTTAATTCCCAAAAATTTCCTCTATTAATCCAAATTTCACTATTTCTATGCATATCTACTATCTCCGTGAACTCACTAATTGTCATATTTAAAAATTCGATTACTTCTGACAAATTTTTCTCTGGATACTCTCCATCATACTTTTTAACAATTTCAATAGCTTCTCCTCTTGTCATTCTATTGCTCTGAATAAATCTAGAAGTATCACGCACAGCTCTGCCAAACCCAAACTTAATAAATTGCATGTAATAATATAAATCATCTATTTTATCGTCCAAACTGTCAAAATCAGTAAATGTGCCTATGGTTCTGCCATGCTCATTTGTTTTGAATTTAGGTAATACATCTTTAACGTAATCGTAATTGTCAGCCATACTCCATTTAAAAAAATAACTAAAATACATCGATTGAATTTTATTTTTTTTAAGAATTTCTTCTGAGGGAAATTTATAAAAATAAAGATCATCTATTCTTACTTTGTCATTTACCCAGTTTTCAGAAAAGTCACCAATTTGATGCTCAATAACTTCCTCTAAGTCTCTTATTTTTTTACTATCTTCATGTAAAACTAATCCACCATATTCACTCTCGCCATGCTCTGCATAAAATATAAAGGGTATTTTGAAGTTGATAGCTGTTTTGACCGGTATACTGTTCACTCCGGCGTCCCAAGCTACTTTGGGGTTGCCTCTTTCAATAAAAAATCTCCTTGCTAAAATTTTTGCAATTTTTTGATTAGGTCTTACGAATACATTATCAAATCCTACTTGAAGTAGAAGTTCCCTATTTTCTTGACCAACTTGATTGGGAATTAGAGGTGAACAAGTTACTAAAAGTGGATTGAGATCCCATTCTAATTTTAATTTTAAAGCAATTGAGGTGGAGTCTTTGCCTCCAGACCAAGGTACAATACAGTCATGATCAAGATTATTCTTTTCTTTATAATCTTTAATTTCAATTACAATTTTTTTGAATTCTTCTTTTCTTTTATTCCAGTCAATAGATTTTTTTTCTTCAAAATTTATACAAGCATTACATATACCATCCTCATTGAAAACAACTCTTGGTCTCGTGCTTGGCGTGACACATTTTTTGCATAATTTAATCATATTAACGTCTCACTGGAATATTGTTTTCTTTTAAAAAATTTTTTAAAGATTTTATGCTATCATTTGTAAAATGATAAATATTTTGAGTTGAAGCTGCTGATATTTTTTTCTTTTTTAGTACACTTAAAATATGATGCCAGTTACCAGCTCCACCAGTAACAATTATTGGTTTTTCCACAACATTGCTTACAGTATCAATTAAATTCAAATCATACCCCAACAATCCACCATCATTATTAATACTATTAATTAATATTTCACCAATATTAAAATTATTTATTTTTTTAATATATTCTAGAAAACTCTCTTCAATTAATTTTTTTCCATTTTCAATTAATATTTCATAATTTTTATCATTTTTTTTACAATCAATTGCATGAATTATCGATGATGTTCCATAAATTTTAGATAATCTTTCATGTAAATTCTTATCATAATAAGAACCTGTGTTGATAATCACTTTTTCCACTCCAAGATCAAAAAATTTTGCTGCATCTATAACTGAAAAAATTCCTCCGCCAACTGTAATTGGAAGGTGACAATTTTTTATAAAAAACTTTACAATATCAAGGAAGTTTTTTTTAATTTTATTTTTCGAAATATCAATCAGTATAATTTCATCGACACTCCATAAATCGATAAAATTTTTTGTATATCTGTAATCGGGTACAAACTTTTTTGTTCTAAATAATACTCCATCTAAAAATGTTAATGATATGATAATTCTTTTTTTTAACATTAAATTTCACAAAAATTTTTTAGTATTTTTAATCCAGCTGATTGACTTTTTTCTGGATGAAATTGAACACCAAAAATATTATTAATTTCAATTGATGAAATAATTTTTTCACCTTGATATTCTGTTATTGATGAAATTACTTGTTCACTTACATTAAAAGGTGCATAAGAATGAGTGAAATAAAAATCATTTTCTTCATCTACGTCTTTAAAAATTGACTTTTTTTTTATTATTGAACAGTTATTCCATCCTACATGTGGAATTTTTATATTTTTTTTAAAGTGTTTTAAATTTTTTACCTCTCCTTTTAATAGTCCTAATCCTGTTGTTTCTCCAAATTCATCTGAATGTTCAAACAAAGCTTGATAACCAACACAAATACCAAAAATTGCTATTTCATTATCTTTACATAGTTTTTGAATTTCAGAAAATAAATCCTCTTTTTTTAAATTATCAATAAATTTTTTAAAAGAACCAATGCCGGGTAAAATTATTTTATTTATATTATCAAAGTCGTTTTTTTTTTTTATAAATTTAAATCTTGTGTTAACCTTTTTTAATGCTGCTGCCACAGATGGCACATTACCAGATCCACAATCAATTAACCCTATCATTTAATCTTCATACCAATCTTTTTAAAATTAAAAATGAACCCCTGCGATTGTTGCCAATTTCGGCAATGAACCATTCTCTTAATTCAAAAAAAAATTTTTTAATCATTAATGATTTTTAAAATGATACTTATACCAATTTATGTATCTTACATATCCATTCATAATTGAATACTTTGGTTTATAGTTTAAGTATCTCTTAGCCTTTTTAATACTCAATGTTCCTCTAACAGGAGTGAGTTTGTCTCTTTTTTGATATTCTACTTTAATATTTTTGAAATTTTTTTTTATTAATTTAATTAAATCATTAATTTTTTTTGCATTGCCAAATGTCAAATTAAAAATTTGATTTTTTGCATTTGACTTAATACAGCATAAATAAATACCATTAATTAGATCCAATATGTAAGTAAAGTCTAATTTTTCTTCTCCATCTCCGTTAATTACAATTTTTTTATCTCTTAAAGCATTCTCTACAAAGATTTGACTAACTCTTCTGCTTACGCATCTTTCACCATACAAAGCAGACGGTCTTATAATTGTATATGGAATATTAAATACCTGATTGTATGATTTTACAATCATTTCACCAGCTAATTTAAGGTTACCATAAATTCCTAAAGGGTTGCAAACTTCGTTTTCTTTAACTTCTCTTCCATCAAAATTTCCATAAACCATGCTGGAGGATAAGTAAATTATGTGTTTTTTTTTATCTTTAATTGCGTCTAAAGTATTCTCAAGTGTTCTTAAACTATTATCAAATGTTTGATGTGGGTCCTTATTAGATTTGTTTGCATGAGATACTGCAGCTAAATGAATGACTGTGTCTGGATTTATTTTATTTATATGTTGAAATATTTTTTTATTATTTCTTGCATCTTGAATAATCATTTTAATTTTATTATTTTTTAATAATTTAATTCTACTATCTAGTATTGATTTATATAATTTTCTTTCTGCTGGTAACTTTTCATTAACATTTTTGAGGTTATTGACACTTAAACTGTCTAATACATAAACTAAAAAATTTTTTTTTTTTAAAAAAATTGCCAAATTATGTCCAATGAAACCTATGCCACCAATAATAAGTATTTTTTTTCTTTTTTTTAAATTTTTTGGTTTATAACTTTGCATATTTTTTCTATCTCTTTCTCTTTTAATTTTGGATAAATTGGAAGCGAAATATTATTTTTTCCATACTTTATAGCATCACTAAATAAATTTTTCTTTAAGCCATATTTTTTTTTGTAATAAGTCATCATGGGTATTGGTCTTCTATAATGAACACTCGACCCTATCTTTAATTCAGAAAATTTTTTTAATAATTTGTCTCTTTTTGTAAGAAATATTTGAAACACAAAATATGAACATTCCTTGTTATAGGGAGCAAAACTTATTTTATTATTAATTTTCAGTTTTTCTATATAAAGTTTAGCAAGTCTTTTTCGTCTTGCTAAATTTTTTTTATAATTTGTAATTTGTCTGATGCCAAGAGCTGCTTGAAAATCAGTCATTCTATAATTAAAACCTAATTCTTTGACGTCATAGAACCCTGGTTTTTTTCTTTGAGTAATATCTTTATCAATACCAAATCCTTTAAGCATTTTTATCTTTTTATAAACTTTTTTACTATTTGTAATAACAATGCCACCTTCACCTGTAACAATTTGTTTTGTTGGATAAAAAGAAAAAGATCCACTTATGCCAAAATTACCTACATGTTTGTGATCAAATACTGTTCCAACAGCGTGGGCACAGTCCTCAATTAATTTTATTTTATTTTTATTACATATTTTTACAATTTCTCTCATGTTGCATGGAAATCCAGCCATATGAACAATAATTATTCCCTTAGTTTTTTTTGAAATTAATTTATTCAATAAAGAAACATTAATATTTCCAGTTAAAGGTTCTGTGTCTATAAACTTTACTTTTGCACCAGTATACTCAACGGCATGAGATGTTGCTGTATGTGACATTGCTGGGACGATTACTTCATCACCTTTTTTAAATCCTGCAACTATGCAAGATAAATGAAGTCCTGCTGTACAACTTGAAACCGTCACCGCATACTTGGTATTTGTAAATTTTTTAAACTCTTCCTCAAAAGCTAGCGTATATTTACCATGTGTAAGCCATCCACTCTCTAGAATATTTTGAACGTCATTATATGTCTTTTTTGTAAAATTATGTTTTGAAAAAGGTATTGACATTAAATAAACCAAAATATTTTTCTTATTTTATAATTGATTTTTATATTTTCTATCACTTAAAAAATAAAAAAACAACAAACGTATTAAAAATTTAAGTTGAAGAATTTTTTAAAAAAATTTGCGTGATAATAATTAAAATATAAATTTTTTATAAATTACCAGGAATACTCGAGTAATTTATATTTCTTATAAATTTTTCTTATTTTACAAATTCATTTACTTAATTGTATTCAAAAAAAATTTGTTTCTCTTACATGTTTACTTATTCTACACGTACTAATTATCAATATTTATCCTTTGATTTTTATAAAAAGTTTTCTTAGTTTTTCTTCCCAAAACTTTCTTTAAATTATCAAAATTACTTGTGAAAGCTGGTCTTAAAAATTTTATATTCTTTAAACTAATTTTTTCTCCTGAAATAATACGTCTATCTGCGTAAACAGCTCTTCTTACTTGTTTTATCAATTTTTTTTCTGGTTGTTGTATTTTTTTATTAAATTTTCCTAACTGTATTTCTACTTTTCTTATTCCATTAACTAAATTTCTAAAGTCTAAATAATCTGCGGAAATTGCGTGATCTTTAAATTTTGAAAATTTTTTATTAATAGTAAAATGCTTTTCAATGACTTTTGCTCCCATGGCTACAGCCGCTATACATGCCTCATTTCCAATTGTATGGTCTGAATATCCAATTGTTAATTTTGAATTTTTAATTAAGTATTCTACTGATCTTAAATTTGCAAACTTATCTTCTACTGGATAACTTGTTACACAATGTAATAATACAATTCTTTTTTCTGTTAGGTTTTTACCAATAATTTTAGCTATATAATTTATTAGGCTTTTAATTTGTAAACTATTTGTCATTCCTGTTGAAATAATCATAGTTTGATTAGATCTTAGAACTTTATCTATAAGTGGATAGAAATTGTTATCACTTGATGCTATTTTAATCATATCTGCATTTTTAATCAAAAAATCTGCACTTTCTAAATCCAGTGGTGTAGAAATAAATTTGATTTTTTTTTGATGAGCTAATTTTTTTAAAAACTGAAATTGACTAAAGGAAAGTTCAAATTTTTTTAATTGATTAAATCTCATTTTATCTTTTTTTCTAATAAAGTTTTCAGTTTTAAATGTTTGAAATTTAACAGCATCAGCCCCTGCTTTAGCAGCCTGTCGAACTAATTTTTTAGCTATTGTAAAATTACCTTCGTGATTGTTTCCAATTTCTGCAATAATAAATACCTTTTTTTTTATATTGAAGTTTTTAAGTTTCATCGAATAAATCCAGAATTTATTTTAAATTTTTATTTAGCATTACAGAATTTTCAACAGAAATATACTCCTACATTTAGTCAAATTATACATTATGTGAAATAAAATTTTTACCTTTACTAATTAATTTATTTTTTTGCTACTAATATTCAAGTATTTAATAGACAGCGCACATTATAATATTTTTTTTAGTTTATTATTAAAATTTTTCAAAATATTTGTTAGATCCTTTTTAGTATCAATTGTTTGATCTATTTCTCTCTTTTTACTCTTAATTTTAAAATTCATAATCTTAAATTTTTTAGGATTTTTATAAAAATATGTTGTGACATGTTCCTTGTCTAATTTAGAAAAAAAAACCATGTTTTTTTTTAAAGTTGAGGTTTTAATTATTTCAACTGATTGGCCTTTTGGAAAAGACCTGGGAAAAACATTTGTAATTAAATCATAATTTGTACTTCTTTTTTTTTTAAAAATATGAATAGCTCTATCAATAATTTGATAATTAATAAGTGGGCTATCGCCATTTATTCTTAAAAAGTATTTAGCCTTATTCAATTCTGCTGCTTTACATAGTCTTTTAGCAACATTTTTTAAATCTCCTCTATAATATTTTAATTTAAATTTTTTTAAAATTTTTATTAATTTATCATCTGTTTTATTTTTTGATGTTGCTATTACAATTTTTTTTATGAATTTACTTTTTTTTATACGAATGTTTACATGAATTATTAATGGTAAATTATTAATTGGAAAAAGAATTTTGTTCTTAAATCTTTTTGAACTACACCTGGCTTGGATTAATGCTAACATTCTATCTTTGGTTACGTTTTATATTATTTTTTTTCTATTAATATTTATTATTTTTACTTTCCATTGCTGAAAGCTTAATTATTATACAAGATTAATTTAAACTATGTTGTCGATAAAAACTATAGTATGACTTCAAAATTGTAAAAATAAAAATTATAAAACTTAATTGTAATGTGTGGAATAGCTGGATTAGTTCAATTAGATAAAAATAACTTTATTGAGAATAAAAGTATTTTTGAGTTAATGGATAGTAGAGGGCCTGATGATAAGGGTTTTTTTGAAAAAAAAAATCTTAATTATAAAATACAATTATTTCATAGTAGATTAAGGATCATTGATAATAATTCAAGATCAAATCAACCTTATAAATTTAAAAATTATGTAATGATTTATAATGGAGAGCTATACAATTATAAAGAAGTAAGAAATAAATTAAAAAAATTTAATTATAAATTTTTTACCTCAGGTGATACCGAAGTATTTATGAAAGCATATGACAAATGGGGTCAAAAATGTTTTGAAATATTTGATGGAATGTGGTCTGTATGCATATATGATACCAAAAAGGACGAGCTAATACTTTCCAGAGATATATTTGGCGAAAAACCACTTTATATTTTCAAAAATAATAAAAATTTGGTATTTGGCTCTGAAATTAAATACTTGCTTCATCTTTGTAAAAACAATCAGATAAATAAAATAAATACTAATCATATAAATTTATATTTAAAACAAGGCTATAAATTTTTATTTAAAAAAAATGACACTTTTTTTAAAAATATCTTAAGAATTGAACACGGTCATGTCTATAAGATATCAACTAATAATCTCAAAATTAAATCAAAAAAGTTATACTTTAAAAGAAAAATTAAAGATCAGGAACTAGACATAGGAAGAAATGAGGCAGTAAAGAAAATTAAAGAGCTAATGATAAAATCTGTGGAAAGTAGAATGGTTTCTGACTTTCCAATTGGATTTTATTTGAGTGGAGGCATGGATACTAGTTCGATAGCATCAATTGCATCAAAAATATTGGGAAAAAAAATAAAATGTTTTTCCATAGTAGATAATGATTTCAGATATAATGAAAAAAAGAATATAGATCTAATAACTAAAGATTTAAATTGTAAAACTATAAAAATTAATTTCCCTCAAAAATACAATTTTTTTACAAAACTAGAGGAACTTATTACTTATCACGATAAACCGATATGTACTTCAAATTATTTTACGCACTCATTTATTCACGAAAAAGCAAAAAAAAATAACTTAAAAGTTCTGATTTCTGGACTTGGAGGTGATGAGATTTTTAGTGGTTACTATGATCATTTTTTAATGCATTTAAGAGAGCTTAAAAGTGAATATAAGCTACATTATGATAATTGGGAAAAATACATACATCCAATTATTAGAAATAAAAACTATAAGAATATCAATTTATTTAAAGATATTAAATATAGGAAACATATGGAAACAGAGCTTGAAGAAAAAGTTATCCAAAAGATATTAGTTAAAAAAAAATTTAATAAATTTAGTGAAAATAATTATTCGAATAAACTATTAAAAAACAGAATGTTAAATGAAGTTTTTCATGAATCTGTACCTGTAATTAATTGCGAAGATGACTTAAATTCTATGAAACATTCAATTGAAAATAGAAATCCATTTTTAAATAAAGAGCTTTTAAACTTTACAATGTCATTACCATCAAAAATGTATATTAATAATGGTTACGCAAAGTCACTTTTAAGAGACTCGATGGAAAGAATTTTAAATGACAAAATAAGACTTGATAGAAAAAAAATTGGATTTAATTCCAGTATTAATTCTTTAGTCAATCTTAACTCTGAGGAAACTCAAAATTTTTTAAAAGATAAAGAAATTCTTAATGATTATATCAATGTCAAAGAATTTTCAAAATATATAAAAACTCAAACTAATTCTAATAATCCAGATAGTAAATTTATTTTTAACGTATTCAATGTTGCTATTTTTCTAAAGAAATTTGGATAGAATATTTAAATTATTAAATTATTTCCGTTATTAGCTGCATAATCTAAAATACTCAGGTTAGGTATAAAAATATTACCCATTTGTTTATATTCTTTATATGTATTTTCATGATATTTAAAATCTATCCCATGATTATTAAAATATTCTTTTGGGTGATAATCTTCAGTATTTTTTTTTACTACAAAATACTTTGCATTAAAATATTTACAAATATTAACCAATTTTTCATTACCACTACCTACAAGGTTAAGTTCAGAAGATAGGTATATATTTTTTTTAATATTAAAATATGTTTTAAAAAAATTTATTATCTCTAAATTAAGTAGAAAAAGTGAATTCCACTCTTTTTTATAAATTTCTTCAAAATCAGTTTGGAAGCTATGAAAAAATTTAGAATTGATATAGGCTTGAAGTATTGACTTATAATGTTTTTTTTTCCAGTTTTTTGAATTATCTATTTTTATTTGGTTAATTGGACATTTACTTTTGTAGTAAACTGGGACTGTAAGTAAATTTTTGGTATCATTATTAGAAATATAATTTCTATTATGGCTACTATTTTTTGAAAAATCAACATCATCTAAGATTACAAAATAATCACAATTTATTAATCTTTTAAAAAATGGAATCCATGGCAGATAGCTTGGTTGTAAACAGCCAACTGTGCTTGTCATATTTTTTTTACTTTAATTGCTGATTTTTGATATAAAATTTTTTGTAAACTTTTTTTTAAAGTATGTTTTTTAGTTGAAATTAGTTTTTTATTATTTTTTTCTTTTAGATATTTAACTACAGCAATACCATCTTTATCTAAAATATTTTTTTTAAAAGATACACTTATATCTTTTTTAGAAAATACTGAGATGATAGTTTTTGCTAAAAATTTTGTTGTAATTACTGAAGGTCCCCCAAATGATATGGCGCCTCTTAATTTATTTTTAAATATATACCTGCAGGCAGCACCTACGTCTTCAGAAAATGTAAAAATCTGTTTTCTACTACCGTTACTAAAAACATTAATATTTTGACCTTTTTTAGCTTGGTTTATAAATTTAGGAACAACGGATGTGTCTTCTAAGATATGGCCATAAGGTGCCAAAATATTCAATGATACAATTGGGGTTTTGCTTTTTTTACTGAGAATTTTTTTTTCAATAATTTTTTTTGAATTAAGATAATATCTTTGCATCTTTGGTAATTTTTTTTCTTTAAGTTTTTCTTGCATTGAATGTCCTCCAATATTTATAAAGAATGATAAATTATTTTTTAACGACAAATTAAGTATTTTTACTACAGATTGATTATTTATCTTATTCATCTGATACGCTTTCTTAACTGAAGATTTGATAGGAAGTAATCCAGCGCAGTTAATTATAGCTTGTAGTTTATGATTTTTAATTAATTTATCAATTTTATTAAGAAAATTTTTTTTACTAAAATCAACATTAGAAGTATTAAAAAAAAATTTCGATTTACTTATTAATTTTTTTTTATTTGATGTGCCTACAACATAATAATTATTATTAATCAAATCAGAAGCAACTCCATGACCAACTACTCCTGAGCTACCTAACACTAAAACTCTAGATATTTTTATTTTTTGCATAAAGATTACTACATACCAAATTTATATTTTTACAGATTTGAATAGCATCTGAGGGTTTTACTAAAAAATGCGTGGGTAAATTGATTAATCTTTTAATTAATTTTTCTGCCTTAGGTAGTTTAATATTTTTTTTAAAAACAGGTTGCTGATGGCATAATGGTTCATACATCCATGTAACTCTAAAGTTATGCTTTTTTGCACACAATGTTTGCAAGGAAGATCTAGATATTTGTTTTGATAAATATAATGGATAGCGCCAAAAAGTATTCTTGCATCTTTTATCTAAAACTACTTTGGTATAAAATAAGCTATTATTTAAATATTTCTGGTAAATTTTTGCAATCTTGTTTCTGTGCAAAAGTGTCTTTTTTAAATATCTTAATTGACTTAAAATTATAACAGCTTGAATTTCAGTTAATCTAAAATTATTACCACTGTATATAAAAAGAGGATTATGAGGACTTCTCCCATGGTTCATTAAAGATGAGCATTTTTTTTTAATATTTAAATTATTAGTGGTAATAATTCCTCCTTCACCCCCAGTTAAAATTTTAGTTGCATAAAAAGAAAAACAGGCTGCATCACCTATGCTTCCAACATTATATTTGCCAACTGAACCACCATGGCCATGAGCAGCATCTTCTAGCAAAAAAATATTTTTCTTTTTACATATTTCTTTTAATGTAATAACTGACTTAGGGACTATTCCGAACATATAAACAAAAATAATACCAGCTGTTTTTTTATTTATTTTTTTTTTTGCATCATCTATGTCAATACATCCTGTTGTTGGATCAATATCACAAAAAACAGGTATACCTCCCGCACGCACTACTGCATTAGCTGATGCAATAAAAGTTTGGGTAGGAATTATAATCTCCTTACCTTTAATAGAAAAAGCTTCCAAACAAATTTCAAGAGCAGTTCCTCCTGAGTTTACAGCTATTGCATATTTAGATTTGAATGTTTTTGAAATTTTTTTTTCAAGTTTTTTAACATTTGGTCCTTGAGCAAGTTTACCTGAAATAAGTATTTGTTTTATTTTTTTTAAAATATTATTTTCTTGTTTAAAAAAATATGGTTCTGCGCCTGTAATCATTTTTTTCATAAGTTAAGTTAAATATTTGATTTTCAATTTTTTTAATTTTTTTGCAGAAAGAATGGAATAACATAAGACATTAGCGATCCTAAGATCATTTAATGCACATTGAATATCGTAGTTATTATTTAAAATATCATTAGTAAATTGTTTAAGAATATCAGTTTTATTTTTAGGTAACGATGGCATTTTTAATTTAGTACGTTTAAGTTTTTTATCATTTCCAGTATAAATACGTGGTCCAAGATCATCATAAATGAAAGTTTTTTTTGATCCATAGATTTTAAGAGTATGTTGATGCTTGAACGCACATCCTAAATTTGCAGTAACTCTTGATAAGATTCCTGATTTAAATCTAAAATTAGAACTTATAAAATCATCAGAGTTTAATTTAAATTTTTTTTTGTATTCTTTAGTACATAAATTGCTAGATTGGGAAAACACCTCTGTAGGTAATTCTTGGATTAGCCAGCATATCAAATCTATCATATGAACGCCTCCACCAGACATTGGGGAATAATTGGCCGTTTTACCTCGCCAGCCATTTAAAAATTTGTTTAAACGTCCATACAAATATTCTGCATCTATTGAATAGATTTTTCCAAAATAATTATTTTCGATTTTTTTTTTAAGCCAAATAAAAAGTGGAGCCGTTCTTAAAATCAAATTTGATCTAATTTTCGCTTTTTTCTTATTTTTTTTCCACTCTGTTACGATTGAACTTAGAGCATTCAAATTATTACAAATTGGTTTTTCAATGAAAATATTTTTTTTTTTTCTAATACACTGAATAATTTGCTCGGTATGAAAATGATCTGGGGATGCGATAATAACTATATCTGTTTTTTGCTCCGAAGTAATTTGATTAAAAGAGGTTACATATTTAATATTGAAATTTTTGGAGACTTTATTTGTTTTTTTAAAATCAGGATCAAAAATAGATGCTATTTTGATATTTTTATTTTTTTTCAAAAAATTTAAATGTTTCTCTCCAACTCCAAGACCAACTACTGAGGCATTTAATTTTTTTTTTGTCTTCATGAGCTCAGTTGTAAGTTCTTAAATTTACTAATTTGTTTAACCTCCACTTTTTCAAGTTTTATTAAATTGAGTGGAATTAATTTATATTTCATTTTTTTATATTATAACAATCTTTTGATAATAGTATATTTTAAAACCTAGATATCCTAGTGATCAAAAAAAAATCTATTTGATAGGAAATATTGATTCTAATTGCTTAGCTTGTAACGAGGATTTTTTATGAATTATATATGTTTTAAGATATTAAAAAATAATTAAATAAATTAACCAGAGAATAAAACTAATAATATAAAATTGATTGGATTATTTAAAATTATAGGTTTTGTTATTGTTTCTGAGAGAATTTCTAATAATTAAAATAAAACAAGAAAACAATATTCCAATAAAAAAACTAGGAATTATAAAATTTTTTGAAGGTGTTGAAGTTAAAACAAGAGGTGATGCTTTATCTAAAATGAGATTATAATCTAAAGTAAATTCATTAAGCTCTGACTTTAAACTCTCCAGATGATCAAGTTGTTTTTTTAGCACCTTAGATCCTCTGTAAAACAGGGCTTCCGGTTCATTAACAACTGTATTACCCTCAACCATTGATTTTAAAATTGGATTTTCTAAATTTATCTCTCTAGCGACTTCTAAATTTTTTTTATGTTCAATAATTTTAGAATTAATCAAAATAGTACTTTGATCTATAAATTTTTTCTTCGTCTCATGTTTAACAAACATTACATAATCATTTAGAAAATCTTGATTATCAAATTTTTCAGTCAATACTAATTTATACGTTATTGTATGAGGTTTAATTTTTTTTGATTTTTTACTTTCGTTGATAATGATTGTTCCTTGGTAAATATAAGGTAATAAATTATTGTATTGATTATTTTGTTTAATAAATTTTTCTGTTGTTTCAGAGGATTCTAAAAACAACATAAATTCTTCATTATAATAGTCATTAGCCCCGTAAATTACATGATTTTGTTTATAATTGTAAAGGCCGTCATATGCTTCGAACAAGTACTTAGGGGTACTTCTTATATTTATTTTGGTTTCATAATATCGAGGCAAATTTTCACCATAAAAATAACCTATAATTGAAAAAATTGCACTTATAGCAAGTATTATAAATTTATCCCTCCAAAGACTTTTAAATATTTTTCCAATATCAATTAAATCATCGTCTTTAGACATATTTCTAGATTTCATATTTATAAAACATTAAATTATAGACATTCAAGTCTTGAATATAAAGAATATTAATTTTTTTAAATTTATTTACAGATCTGTTGTTTAAAAAATTTTTTTCAGTGCATAAATCAAGCCAATTGAGCTATTAGTACTGGTCAGCTGCACGCATTACTGCGCTTCCACACCCAGCCTATCAACGT
>MDTB01017020.1_pt1 | contig 35076 bp, 21 predicted proteins | sample 811161 | NCBI WGS metagenome assembly MDTB01 (sample SAMN05326650, study PRJNA326480) | marine metagenome | isolation source: seawater | place: Mediterranean Sea | collected 2009 | reverse complement strand
CTCGACCTCACCCAGGCGGAAGCCGTGGCGGACTTGATTGCCGCAGAGCACGCAGGCGCCCATCGCCTCGCCTTGGACCAACTCCGCGGCGGCTTCGCCAAGGAAATCAACGCCCTTCGAGAAGCGCTCATCGGATTCGCCGGCCTCCTGGAACTGGAGCTCGATTTTGCCGAGGAGGATGTCGAGTTCGCTGACCGCGATCGATTCGACGCGCTGCTTGTCGACCTCTTGGGAAGGGTCGGACGTTTGGCAGACAGCTTCGCCACAGGCAACGCCTTGAAAGAAGGCATTCCCGTGGCCATTGTCGGTGCACCCAACCGCGGCAAATCCACACTGCTAAACGCCTTGTTGGACGACGACCGCGCCATTGTGTCAGACATTCCCGGCACGACGCGTGACACCGTGGAAGACGCGTGCACCATCCAAGGCTTGCGCTTCAGGTTCATCGACACCGCCGGACTCCGAGCCACGCAGGACGTGGTGGAAGCCGAGGGCATCCGTCGCGCACTGGACAAGGCGGCTTCTGCGTCCACTGTCCTTCTCATGCTCGACGCCTTCACCGACACGCCTCAAGATGCTGTCGCCCAATTGAATGACTTGGACTTGCCAGCAAACTCACATGTCGTCGTGGTGTGGAACAAATGCGACCTCGCCACGCCTGCACAGGCCGAATGGGGCCATCCTGTGGTTCACATGAGCGCCGCCCAAGGACAGGGTGTCGACGAGCTCAAGGAACTTCTCACCGCCAAGTACCAGACCAACGACCAGGGACACCAATTGGTCGTCACCAACCTCCGTCATTTTGAAGCATTGACGGCGGCTCGAGGGGCGCTCCAAGCGGTGCGTGAAGGTTTGGCCAGCAACATCCCCAGCGACCTCGTGGCCGTGGACGCCCGTCAAGCCCTGCATCACCTCGGCGAAATCACAGGTGCCGTTCATGCCGACGACATCTTGGGCCACATCTTCTCCCACTTCTGCATCGGCAAATAAAAAGCCCGAACCTTTCGGCCCGGGCTTTTCTATCGACGGGTTACCCCAAGTCAAAGTCTCATCGCTGGATCATGATCTGGTGACGTGCCATGGTCTGGGCATTCGACACCTGCAAGTGGTATGTGCCTGCCGACCAATCAGCCACGTCGAGTACCAGACGTGTTCCGTTGAATGGCAATTGCGTCACGACACGTCCAGCGTTGTCGAAGACCGTGATGTCCGCAGCCATCGCACCATTCTCCAATTCCACAGCCACCCAATCCATCGCTGGGTTCGGGTACGCAACGAACACGAGCTGACCGGCCTCGTCCAATCCATAAACGTCATCCACGGCGTAAGGACCGCCCTCGGCTTCACAGCCATTGGCGTCTGTCACGGTCACGCTGTAGAAGAACGGCGCAGGCAATTCGGAGATGTCTTCCTGATCCGACGTGAAGCTGCCTGAGCTGGTCCAGTCGAATTCGTAAGGTTCGGTTCCTCCTTCGACAGTCAAGTCGATGGCACCTGCCCCCTCTTCTGCGGCATCCGTGACCACCACGTCTAGGGACAACGCCTCTGGCTCGGCCACGTCAACCACCTCTTCAAACGTGCAACCGTTGCCGTCCGTGGCGGACAAAATGTAGCTGCCGCCTGGCAAGTCCTCGAAGTTGCCTGAGATGTTGGTCTCTGACACTGGGCCAAACAAAACGTACTCGATGGGCAACACACCACTCAACGCAGTCGCGTCGATGGAGCCATCGTCTTCCCCAGCACATGTGACATTCGATGTTTCGATCGCCACCGACAAAGCCGTGCCTTCCTCCACCTCGAAGTCCAGGGTTGCTTCGCAGTCCGTGCCTTGAGACACCGACACCGTGTACGAACCAGCACCCAAGCCCAAGAAGACTGTGTTGTCCTGGACCACTCCGTTCAATTCAATCGTGATGCTGTCTGGGTAAACCACGTTGCCGAGGATCAATTCGACCACGCCGTTTTCATCGCCCTCACAGACGACGGGTTGCAAGACCTCAGTGCTCAACAACAGGTTGCAGTATTCGCAGCTGCCGTCGTCGATGGTGGCCGTTTCGTCATAGTTCAAGGCCACGCTGTCTGTACATCCCGCACAAGAGGTGTATTCACAGCTGCCATCGTCGTCGGTCGCATCAGGATTGTAGTTGCAGGCCATGTCGTCCTGACACCCCTCCACTTCATCCACATCGCAGATGCCGTCGGCATCGTCGTCAGCTAAACATGTACCTCCACAAACGCCAAGGGCGTCATAGGCACCAACGCAGTCGTCTACATCGTCACAGATGCCATCCGCATCTACATCAGCTGAACAAGGGCCTCCACAAACGCCAAGGGCGTCGAGTTGGTTGCCGTCGCAATCGCAGTCGCCTTCCGGAATGTCAGTGCATCCACATTCGTAGACAGCTCCTGGACCGTTGCATACTCCACAAGCGTCGTAAGAGCCAACGCACTCATCAATGACGTCACAGATGCCATCTGCATCGGCGTCAGCTGGACAAGGGCCTCCACAAATGCCAAGGGCGTCGAGTTGGTTGCCGTCGCAATCGCAGTCGCCTTCTGGAATGTCAGTACATCCACACTCATAGACCTCTCCTGGACCATTGCATACACCGCAGGCGTCATAGGCCCCAACGCAGTCGTCCACATCGTCACAGATGCCATCCGCATCGGCGTCAGCTGAACAAGGGCCTCCACAAACACCAAGGGCGTCTAGTTGATTGCCATCACAATCGCAGTCGCCTGCTGGAATGTCAGTGCATCCACACTCGTAGACTGCCCCTGGACCGTTGCATACTCCACAAGCGTCGTAAGAGCCAACGCATTCATCAACGTCGTCACAGATGCCATCCGCATCTACATCAGCTGCACAAGGGCCTCCGCAAACGCCAACGGCGTCGAGTTGGTTGCCATCGCAATCGCAGTCGCCTGCTGGAATGTCCGTACATCCACACTCGTAGACCTCTCCTGGACCATTGCAAACACCGCAGGCGTCATATGAACCGAAGCATTCGTCCACGTCGTCACAAATGCCGTCGCCGTCAGCGTCGTTCAACACGACAGCACCGCCCTCGCAGGACTCGCAAGCATTGGCATCCGCGAAGACGCATTCGGTGGCGTCAGAATACAGGGCGCCGGCATCGTAGTTGCAAGCAAGCTCGTTCAAGCAACCGTAGCAAGACTCCAAATCACACGAGCCGTCGTCGGTGTTGGCCAAGGCGTCGTAGTTGCATGCAGTGGGATCGGTGCAGCCGAACACTGGCAAAACACAGTTGCCGGCGTCTTCCGTGGCATCCTCGTCGTAGTTCAGCGCAGTTTCGTCCGTGCAGCCCAAAACTTCTTCCGAATCACACACGCCATCCATGTCGGTGTCAATGCACGTCCCATCGCAGTTGAATCCTGGCTCTGGGTAATCGCATGAACCCGATTGTGTGGCGTTCGCATCGTAGTTGCACGCCGCTGAATTGAGGCATCCAACGCAAGACAAGAACTCGCACGAACCGTCGTTCACGTTCGCATTGGGATCATAGTTGCAAGCTGTGAATGAGGTGCAACCCAAGTACTCGCATGACCCTTCAATGGTGGCTGTCGCGTCGTAGTTGTCGGCCGCAGGATCCAGACATCCCACACAGCTCGTGAAGTCGCAGATGCCTGCAATGGTGGCTGTCTCGTCGTAGTTGCACGCACTTGGGCTCTGGCAACCTTGGCACGAGAGGTACTCGCACGAACCATCGCTGTAGTTGGCCTCTGGATCGTAGTTGCAAGCCCCCTCCTGCGTGCAGCCGAACACAATGCAGGACAAAAAGTCACAAGAGCCATCGTCGTCGGTCGCCAATTCGTTGTAGTTGCAGGCAAAGGGGTTCGTACAACCTTCAATGACGTTTTCGTCGCAATCCCCCACACCATCTCCGTCTGTATCAATGACTGCAGATGCACCATTCACACACACTTCGCATCCCGCGACAGGAACGTCACAGCTGCCATCGTCGTCGGTGGCCGAAGTGTCATAGTTGCAGGCAATGGCGTCCGTGCAACCAGAAACCTCGTCGCAATCAGCCACACCATCACCATCTGTATCAATGGCTGCAGACGCACCGTTCACACATTCTTCGCATCCCGCAACAGGAACGTCGCAGCTGCCATCGTCGTCGGTGGCCGACATGTCGTAGTTGCAAGCCGTAGCGTCTTGACAACCGGCAATTTCGTCTGCGTCACAAACACCGTCGCCGTCGGCGTCGTTCAACACAACAGCACCGTCCTCGCAAGACTCGCAAGCGTTGGCGTCGGCAAAAACGCAATCTGCGGCGTCGGAGTACAGGGCTCCGGCATCGTAGTTGCAAGCGTTCTCATTCAAACAACCGTAGCAAGACTCGAAATCACACGAGCCGTCGTTGGTGTTCGCCAAGGCGTCGTAGTTGCAGGCGGTGGGGTCCGTACAACCGAGCACTGGCAAAACACAGTTGCCGGCGTCTTCCGTGGCATCCGCGTCGTAGTTCAGCGCAGTTTCGTCTGTGCAACCCAAAACTTCGTCCGAATCACACACGCCATCCATGTCGGTGTCAATACACGTCCCATCGCAGTTGAATCCAGGGAGTGGGTAAATGCATGAACCCGATTGTGTGGCATTCGCATCGTAGTTGCACGCCGATGAATTGAGGCATCCAACGCAAGACAAGAACTCGCACGAACCGTCATTTACGTTCGCATTGGGGTCGTAATTGCAAGCCGTGAATGAGGTGCAACCCAAGTAATCGCATGACCCCTCAATGGTGGCTGTCGCGTCGTAGTTGTCAGCCTCAGGGTCGACACATCCCACGCAGCTCGTGTAGTCGCAGATGCCTGCAATGGTCGCTGTCTCGTCGTAGTTGCACGCACTCGGGTTCAAGCAACCTTGGCACGAGAGATACTCGCAAGAACCGTCGCTGTAGTTGGCCTCTGGATCGTAGTTGCAAGCCCCATTCTGGATGCAACCGAACACAATGCAGGACAAAAACTCACACGATCCATCGTCTTCGGTCACAAATTCGTTGTAGTTGCAGGCAAAAGGGTTGATACAACCATTGGTTTCGTCTTGGTCGCAAACTCCGTCGCCATCCGCGTCGGACAACAACACCGTGCCGTCATCCGCGCACTCCTCACAGGCGTCGTCTGCATAGACACACGATCCGTTGTCGAGGGTGGCAGTCGCGTCGTAATTGCAAGCCGTGTCGTTGATGCATCCCGCGCAGCTGTCGTACTCACACGCCCCACTGTCTGTGGCCGCAGGGTTGTAGTCGCACGCGATCGCATCTTGGCAACCCACCACTTCGTCCGCATCGCACACCCCGTCGCCGTCTGCGTCACTCACAATCACCACGCCTGTGCCGTCCAGTTCTCCTGAACAAGATTCACATGGGCCATCAGCAATCAGACAATCTGCAGGATCTGTGGCTTGGGCGTTGAAGTTGCAGGCTGTGGAGACTTGACATCCAACCACTTCCAATTCATCACACAACCCGTCGCCGTCGGCGTCGTTGATGCACGTGCCGTCGCATTGATAAAGTGCCTCTGCGTAGGTGCATTCAAACCCGGCCGCAGGAGGATCAGTGGCCTCAGCGTTGTAGTTGCAGGCCGTTTCGTCCTGACAACCAGGAATCTCCAACAGGTCGCACACCCCATCGCCATCGGCGTCGGACTCACAGTTGCCAAGGCAGTCGTATGGTGGTTGCGCATACACACATGTGCCGTCGTTGAAGTTGACTTCGGGATCGAAGTTGCATGCGCTCTCGTCGTTGCATCCAAACGACAAGCATGTGGCAAAGTCGCATGAAGCATCGCTGATCGTGGCTTCCGGGTTGTAATTGCAAGCCAAATCAATCATGCAACCATACACTTCTTCGTCGTCGCAAACGCCGTTGGCGTTGTCATCTGACGCACAATCACCACCGCACACCCCGAGGGCGTCGATCAAGGTGCCGTCGCAATCGCACGCGCCGGCAGGGAACCCTGTTCCATCACAATCGCATGCGCCGGCAGGAATGCCAGTGCCCCCACATACGCCACACTCGTCAAGCTCTGCGCAAGAACCGTCGTCCTCGGTGGCATCAGCACTGTAGTTGCAAGCCGTTTCGTCTGTGCAACCTGGATTGGCAATGGCGGAGTACAAGCCTTCGCCATTGAAGTCGAAGGAATTCCTGATCACGTTGGACGCATTCTGATCGCCCATGGGAAAAATTTCGACGTTGATGGAACCAAAAATCTCACCGGCTGTGGTGATTTGGGCTATCAACCAACGTCCATCGCTGGCCGGCGAGGCGTTGCCTTCATCACCCGACAAAGACCAAGAACCCCCACCGGGAGTGTTCACTGCCAGCAATGTGCCGTCGTTGGTCCCGCTGAAGTAGGCTGTGATTCCGTTGCTCAGGGCAGCATCCTCAGTCACCTGCGGTGCCGCAGCTCCAAAAATACCTGAAGCGCTAGCCTCACCTTCGAGGTTCACCGTGGCGAAGCTGTCGTTGGCCAAATCCGGGAAAAAGCCCAATAGGCCCGCCGGGACCCCTTCTGCCGTGGCGACTGCCACTGCCGAATTGAAGATGCCACTCGGCGTGTTGATGACGAGGGGCGAAGAATCGCTGCCGTAAACAGACGACAACTTGTCAGAACTGTCGTCAGTGTGGACGTAGAACCGATAGACCATTCCGGAGGTTTCTCCGACGGGATCTGCGCTCTCCACGATGAGTGAGTATTGAGCGAAGGTTGGGATCATAAGACCCAAACAAAAGGTCAATGAAGCGACAAAATGTCTCATAAGTTTGTTTTTGGTTTTCGGGCTGAAGATAACTTCTTAGACCAGCCAAAAAAACGAATTGGGCAACGATTTGACCCATTTTCTCCTTTTAAAGCACATAAAACAAAAAAAACCCGGGGGAGTCCCGGGTTTTCTCATTATATTATGTGCGGTTATTTCAGCAGCATGTCAGTGTTGAATGGACAACCGCTGAACGGAAACCCCGCGGTCGTCAGAAAGCATGACGTTGTAGGTTCCGCTGCTGAGTGTAGACAAGTCGACCATGACATTGCCTTGCAACACCATGTTGTCCTTCGACCAAACCACACGGCCTGACGCATCCAGCACCTGCATCGACACCCCTGCGTGGGCACCTGCGACATTCAATGTGACTTCGCCGTTGGTGGGGTTGGGGAACATGCCAAACGCAATCGCGTTCTCGACCATGCCGTCCACCTCTCCCACGCAATCGCAATCCTCGGTGTACACGTCGTTGATGGTGGTGTCGTCGCCGTCGTCACAGGCGTCTCCTGGGAACGCGCATGAACTGTCGTCGTCGGTGGCCGATTCGTCGTAGTTGCAGGCAATGGCGTTGGTGCAACCTGCGACTTCAAGTTCGTCACACACCCCGTCGTCGTCGGCGTCGTTCAAACATTCGTCGTCGCAGTTGTAGTACTCTTCCGCGTACTCACACAACTCGTTGTTGACGTCGGTCACTGCCTCGTTGTAGTTGCAAGCAGTTTCGTCGAAGCAACCCTCGATTTCGTCTTCATCACACACCCCATCCCCGTCGGCGTCGTTCAACACCACGGTGCCGTCTTCTGCGCATTCTTCACACGTCTCGTCTGCATACACACACATGCCATCGTCGTCCGTGGCGTCGGCATTGTAGTTGCACGCCATGTCGTCGGTGCAACCAGGCACTTCAAACTCGTCACAAACGCCATCCATATCTGTGTCCATCAAGCAGTCGCCGTTGCAATCGTACCCCATCTCGGGATACACACATTCGTCGTTGGCTTCAAAGACGTTGCCCGTGTCGAAGTTGCACGCATCTGTGTCCATGCACCCTGTCTCCTCTTCATCGCACACCATGTTCATGTTGGTGTCGGCACCGAGGCAGTTGCCGGCGCAGTCGTAGCCCTCCACAGCGTACACGCAGTTGGTGCCGTCGTCCAGCGTGGCGTCTGGATCAAAGTTGCACGCAGCCGTGTCCATGCAACCGATGCAAGAATTGTATTCGCACGAGCCGTCGTCGAAGTTGGCTTCCGCGTCGTAGTTGCAGGCGTTGGTTTCCATGCAACCGCACACGTAAGTCTGACCGAAGGAGCCCACGCCGTCAAAGGCAGCCGTCACAGAAATGGCATCATCCTGGTTGCCCAAGGGGAAAACCTGGTAATTCAAGGTGCCACTGATGCTTCCGGTAGTGGCGATCTGGGCAATCAAAATTTGGCCGTTTGCGTCGGGCATGGCGTTTTCCACGCCAGGCAACACGAACCAAGACAACCCAGGGTCGGTGTCAGAGACCAGCGAAGTACCACCATCTGTGGTGAAGAAGGGGGTCAAGGTGTTCCCAAGGTCAAGCAAGGATGCATCCATGTAGTTGCCATCCAAAGGGGCAGCTGGCCCATCCAAGCCAATGGTCACGTAGGAGTCGTCCACGAGTCCCGGGAACGCCTGAAACGCTCCTGGATTCACACCAGCCGCATTCCACGATCCTTCGGGGTGGTTGTAAATGCCGTCGGGCACGTTGATGCTCAGCGGGTATTGGGCGTTGCTGAACACGGCGCTCAGTTCATCCATGGCGCTGTTCGTGTTCACGTACAAGCGGTAAACCGTCAGGTCGCTGTTGTACGCATCGACCGTGTCCACAGACAAGGTATACTGGCCTTCAGCGCAAGTACAGTAATCGCAAGTGCCATCGTTTTCGGTGGCTGTCACGTCGTAGTTGCAGGCGAATGGATCGTCGCAACCGTCGACCTCATAGATGTCGCACACCCCGTCGTTGTCGGTGTCCGGCTCGGTGCCTCCGCAATCGCAATACCCCATGGGAAACCCTTCGCAACTCCCGTCATCCACGTTGGCCGCGGAGTCGTAGTTGCAGGAAGTGAGGTTGGTGCAACCTGGCACTTCAATGTCGTCGCACACACCGTTCATGTTGTCGTCCTGGGTGCAGTCACCTCCACACACGCCGGTCGCGTCCAAGGTGTTGCCAGCGCAATCGCAAGCTCCATCAGGGATGCCCACACAACTCCCGTCGTCCGTGGTGGCCGAAGGGTCGTAGTTGCACGCGTCCGCATCCATGCATCCCGCCACTTCGGCGCCGCTTTCAGAATACGTGCCGGTGCCGTCAAACACGATGGACGTTTGCACTTCGTCTACCCCCACACCAAGTGGGAACACCTGGAAGTTGATTTGGCCAGAAATGTCTCCTGTCGTTGTGATTTGGGCCACCAACCAGCGCCCGTCGGTTGGCAGGGCGTTGGCGGCTGTGTTCAACACATACCATGACGCCCCGGTCAAGGTGGTCACATTCAAGCTGGCGCCTCCGGCCGTGAAATACCCACTCACTGTCGGATTCAATCCAGAATCTTGAACAAGTGATGGATCTTCTGCCCCTGGTGTGGAGGCCGCAGGCCCATCCAAACCAATCGTGGCGAAGCTGTCGTCCGCCAAATCAGGAAACTGCGCAATGATGGCCGGATTCAAACCCGTTGCGCTCCATCCTGAGTTGAAAGGGTTGTTGTAGATGCCCGCAGGGGTTTCGAAAACCAGGTTGTCTAGGTCGTTGCCAAACACGGCAGACAGCTTGTCGGTGTCGTCTTGGGCGTTGACGTAAAAGCGGTACACGCTGCCGTTGGCAGCATCTATCGCTGGACTGGACTCAATGGTCAAGGTGTACGGCGAGTCTTGCCCAAACACAAATGCCTGGAGTCCTATGCCGAGAAGAGCACAAAACGTAAGATGTTTCATGGTATGAATGGTTTTTGAATTTTCGTCCCCAAGTTCTAGCGCACTTCCCTGGGCGCGTCGCCTTTGCGGGGAAGCAATCAACATCGACACATGGAAAAGCGAAGGGGTGCTCTTCGGCGTTTTATCGACACCTAGATAGGCGCGCAATCCGTGTCCTCCGTAACTTGCCAGATTGAACACTCCTTACCTGCATGGACATTCATTCGACCGATTCAAACAACCTCACCACGGCCTTGACGCGTTCAGGTGTCATGAAGGTGTTGTTTGCAGCGATGTTTCTCGTGACTGTGGCTTTTGAAAGCCTGGCTGAAGAGACCTTCCCTCCCACCGACATGACAGTGTCTGAAGCACCGTTCTGTGTTGGTGATGACGTGACGGTCACCATCCTGGCCCCAGACACCGTGGGTGCCAACACGCTGCAATCCGTGCCTTGGCAGGTCAGCTACAACGGCTCCATCCTCTCCAGCACGGAACTCTCCGACTACATCACCTTGGACGTGGCGACGGGATCGGCCTTGGAAGATTGGTCGATGTCCACGGAGTTGGCTTTTGACGTGCTGCAAGCTGGCTGTTATGAAGTGTCGTTGGAGGGTGACGCCCTCGAGGTGGCCACAAACAACCCCAACTTCCCTACCCTGGCGCAAATCGTCACCCCGACTGAATTTGTGGTGTCGGGCGTGCCAAGCGCGCCTGTGGTGTCGGACTACAGCGCGGTGTTGTGCGCAGGCGACTTGTTCAGTGCCTCCATGTCCACGAGCTCGGTTGGCCCTGAGTCGACAACCTTGTCATACACCTTGATCGACCCAATGGGCGCTACATTGGACAGTGGCGACGTTTCGTCGTCGGGTTTGGGATGCAACGGTCCGTCTTTGAGTTTGGCCCTTTCACCCATCGCCCTGGAGACCCTTGGCTCCCACTTGCTGGCCATTAAGGCGCAAAACTTATGCAGTCCGCCCTCCCCCACCACAATTCAAACAGTCGAAGTCGTGGCCGCCCCCACCTTTTCGCTGAGCTCCGAGTCCGTGTGCAATGGTGTGGATGCCCTCGTGGTAAGCGACATCAACATTATTGACTACACCAACGACGTTGCCGGTACCCCGACCGCGGAGTGGACTTGGAGCAACGGCAATTCGATTTTGGGTCTGACCAACTTGGTCAGCCCTGCAGATGGTGATGTTGTGGAACAAACCGTCGATTTGGAGTACACCGTGATCGACGACAACGGCACCAGCACTGCGACGTGTTCTGCCTCTGCGTCCACTTCCCAGGTGGTGCACACACCCACGCCACTTGAGCTTAGCTTCAATGGCGAAGCCTCCGCACCCACCCTGTGCGCGGGAGACATGTTGGACGTGGTCGTAATCAGTGGAACCGCCTCGAACGAAACCGCGAGCTACAGCTGGACCACCTCTGTAACACCCAACGGTGGTGACGACACCTTTGTGATGTGGCAAGCCCTCAACCAAAGCGTGGACATCACCGTCGGACAAAACTCAACGTTTGACGACGGCACGACGTGCGACAATTCCGACTCGCCTGTTGCCGTGACCATACCAGTCAACGCCACTCCGACCATTTCTTGGGCCGACGGCGACGACCTCGATGCGGCATGCGCCGGAAGCGTGGCCGCGCTCGACGTGAACCTCGTGGCGTCCAGCGGCGCAGCGACCACCGTTTCCTGGACCTCCACTCTCGGAGGAGATTACCAAATTCTCGACGGCAGTGGAACCTTGACGTTGGAACTGGACCTTCCCGCAGAACAACCCGCTGGTGCGATTGATGTGGAGGTCACAGCCATGGACAACGCTGGATGTGTGAGCAATGAACTCGAAGGATTTGTGGACGTCCGTGTGGCCGAGAGCCCAGCAGGGGAATTCGAGGCCGCTTGCGAAGGACAAGCAATCGAACCCACAAATGTCCCTGAGGGCGCGAACTTGTCGTATTCATGGACTTACAACGGATTGCCATTCAGTGGAGAAGGAGCTTCAACCTCCACCCCAACTTTCCCTACGGTCAATTGCCTCAACACCCCTGAAATCGAACTTGCCCTGACCACAGCCTACGACGTGGCTGGGGAAACACTGATGTGCATGAGTGCGCCACTGGCGTTCCCTGTAACTGTGACGCCTGTGGCTGAATTTGCGTTGGCCCTTCCCGACGTGTTGTGTGCCGACGCTGAGGTGGAATTCGAGGTGTCTGGACCAGGCCTGACAGCATTCCTGTGCGAAGACGCCACCCTCACCTACGCGTGGGAAGTGGACCGAGGCGATGGGTTTGAACCTGCTGGCACAGGAACCAACCTCGCCTTGAACACCGGCGATGCAGGTGCCATCGAGGTCACCGTGGAGGCCATCACCACAGGTTCTGCGGGGACATGTGTGAACACGGAAACCGTCGGGCTGAACATTGCAGCCAACCCTGTGCTGTCCCCCTTCGACGGGGACCTGATGTTCTGCGAAGACGGAAGCCTCGAACTCGAGGCGGCCTTTGACGTCAGCGAAAACGGTGGCATCGACTACAACTGGGAGCTTGATTTGACTTCGTTCATCCTCCAAGGACAAGGAACCTCAGGCGTGAGCTTGTCCCTGTCGGAAGGTAGCGCGGCCAGCAACGGCACCATTGGGCTTTCTGTGGTGGACGCCGCTGGTTGCCAGACCTCGACCCTTGTGACGTTTGACGTGTTGACTTTGCCCGTCCCCGGGGCCGTCAGCTGGGAAGCTGCGCCTGTCGCGGCTTGCTCTGGCGAGAGCGCGACCTTCAGCATGGAGGCTCCCCAACTCGACTCCGCATTGGACCCGCAAGCTTACAGCTACACATGGACTGCCACGAATGAGGCAGGTGAGGAGTTGCCCACCGTTCCCACCACGGACCCACTGAACAATCTGTTGACAGGGGTGACCATCCCCAACGCTGCTTGGTTGCCGACGCTGCAACCAAACCAGGTGACCATGGAGTTGACGCTGAGCGATGGCCTTTGCACCAGCACGACCCAGTACCCGAATGCCATTCAAATTTACCCGCGCCCCAGGGTCACGGCAGGCGACGCCGACCTGAGCATCTGCGCTGGTGACGATTGGACAGGCGTGTTGACCGGAGCCTCTTCCCTGGAGTTCACCGGGCCATTCACTTTCGCCAGCTACGGGGAGGACAGTAACGATTCAGGCGAAGTGCTGTGGACCATGTACTGGAGTGAAATTGGTCCACTCCATGCCCAAAACGACCCCGTGAACTCCCCCACTTCATTTGGGCTCACGGCGATTTCTGACTTTGGCCTGCTGACCTGCGAAAACAACTGGAATTTGGATGTGGAGGTGCACGACAATCCAGAAATCGCAGCCTTCCCTGCGGAAATGGTGTTGTGCGACAACGGAGACCTTGACCTCGCCACAAACGTGCTGATCAATCCCAATGGCGGGTTGGATTTCACATGGGGTTTGGACGCGTCTGACGACTTCAACACCGAGGAGACCAATGGAGGACAATCCTTGACCCTCTCGCTAATCGAAGGCGTCGACGCGTCGGGAACCACCGTCACACTGGTCGTCACCGACGAGGAAGGGTGCATGGCCCAAGGCACCACGGTGGTGTCCGTGCACAACGCCCCAGCACCAGTGAATGTCATGTTTTCCGAATTGGATTCTGCCATTTGCTCCGGAGAATCGATCACCTTGACCATGGATGATCCCGTCTTGGATGCGTCGAGCTCCCAGGACGACTTCAGCTACATCTGGACAGCTGTAGGAAGCAACAACGAAGTGTACACTGTGGACCAGATTTCGCCGTTGGTGGCCGAAGCCGCAGACCTCACCCTCGCCAACAGCCAGGCTTGGTCTGCAGATTTTGACCCTGTGACCGTGTCCTTCGAGTTGGACATGACCGACGGGGTGTGCGCAAGCACAGTCTCGTTCCCAGATCAAATCAGCTTGTACCCTTCGCCACGCATCACCGTCCCCAACAACTTGGACTACCGCATGTGCGAGGGCACCGATTGGACTGGGCCCATTTCAGGCGCGTCGTCTTTGCAATATTTAAGCCCGTACACCGGCGAGTTGATCGAAATGAGCGACAGCACAGGCACCATCAACTGGGTGATGCCTTGGTCCGAGGCAGAAGCTGCAATGCAAGCTGGAGAAGCGGCTGTCTTTGAATTGCAGGCCTTTTCTGACTTCGGGGGGGCAGTGTGCACAGAAACTTGGACGTTGACGTTGGACGTGGTGGGAAACCCCATACTCAACCCCGACAACGTCAACGTGCCTGCTGAAATTTGTGTGGGTGAATCTGTGAACGTGGTGGCGGGCATCGTGCAAGGGTCGAGCAACGGCCAACCTATGTCGTTTGTCTGGAGCAACGCTGGCGCCGACCCAATCTTCAACGTCTCCCCGCTCCAAAACGGCGCAACTGCTGGAATCAGCGTAAACACGAACATGGACGTGCCCGCGACTGGCGATCTCACGTTCACTTTGACCGACGGCGCAGGTTGCCAAGTCGACACCACCTTGAGTGTGGTCATCCACGAACTCCCCACGTTTGGAAACCTGAATGTCACGCCCGACGCCGTCTGCTCAGGTGAAGAAATTCAATTGACTTTCGAAGGCATTGGCGTGGATGACAACTTAGATCTGGCGAACGCGACGTACAGCTGGATCGCCAGCGTTGACGGAAGCAACATGCCTGTCACAGGCGACGACACCTTGTTTGCTGTCACACCGACTGTCAGTGCTGTGGTGGCCGCGAACTTCACAGATCCCACCCCAGTGGTGTTCCAATTGACTGCTGGGGCAGGTGGGTGCTTGGCCAGCCAGACTTGGAACGACGTGGTGCATGTCTATCCTGCTCCTCGCATTCAGAATGGGAACCCCTACGCGTGTCAAGACCAAGCGTGGACTGCTGTGATCACAGGGCCGGAAACCCTGATGACTTTGGGGCAGAATGGGTTGGATTCTTTGGTGTGGGAAGACAATGGCGCGGGCCAGTTTGACGTCACATTGCCCGCAGATTACCTCGTCGCTCAGGGCGGACAAGCCGTCCAAACCTCCACCTTCCAGGGCACCATCGAATACGAGGATGTCGGATTGACGTGTGTCAGCAACAACACGTTGGACCTGAACCGTCGCTTGGCCCCCGCCCTCTCAGTGACCGGTGACGATACAAGTGGTCCAGCCGGCGACTTGGTCATGTGCGAAGGAGCCGATTTGACGCTCAACTCATTCGTAGACCAAAACGGCACCACGGAGACTTTCTCTTGGCAGGTCGCCAACGGGTATCCGCACGAAGTCGACGAAGACGACGCGTACTTCATTGACGTGCTTCCTCAGGCGCCCCTCACCTCAGCCACAGTCGTGACTGGCGTGGCCTCCGTGGTTTATTCCGACTACAACAACACGCCCGCTGATTTCGAATGCGTCGTGGAACAGCCTTGGTCATTCACCGTGTTGCCCACACCCAGTGTGGATTGGACCATTCCCGAGTGGGCGTGCGACGGCGCAAACGTTCAAGTGGAAGTCGGACTGGCCACAGGAGCCGATTCCCTCGCAGAAGCTGGTCTGACATGGGAATGGGATTGGAACACAAGCACTTTCGACGAAACGGTATCCAGCGATTCGCCCACGAGCAGCATTTCTTTCCCTGCAGCCTACGAAGCCTCCATCGGCGGCATCCACGACCAGAACGTCAGCCTCGTCGTCACCGACAGCTACGGTTGCGTGTCATTGCCTTCCACCCAAACGGTGTACGCCCTTGAATTCCCCGTCCTGAACCTCGAGACGGAGCTGGCATGCGACGGCGACACCGTCTCCTGGGTGGCTTCAGGCGCCGATGCGTATGGATGGTTTGGCAACGTTTCAGAGACTTTGTTAGCCATTACAACGGAAAACCCGGGGTACGCTCCCACAGGGACGAACATTGCCGAATTGCCTTTGACCGACATTGCCGATTCCCTTACCCTGTCAATTGTCGGAACCATCTACTATGAAATACCAGGCTCCGGCACCTCCGCGTGGTGCTCCACTGACCCATCTACAAGCCTGGTCAGTGCCACTGCATATGTTTATGACCTCCCTGTGTTGACTCCAAGTTTCACGAATGTGCCTTTCCTGTGTGAGGGAGGAACTCTTGAGTTCGAAGATTTCAACGAGGGCGATGCACCCGCCAACACGTCGTACTCCTTTTTTGCCACCACCGGCCTTGAATTGGACAACGTGAACAGCAGCCAAACTTCTTTTGAGCTCATTGCCGATTCCACGGTGTTCGAAGTCACGAAGTCTTTGCTTTACGTTCAAGGGGAAGACAGCCTGTCGTGTTCTGTCCAGTTCGACAGCACCTTCGTGGTGTTTGTCCCACCCACAGTGGCGCTGACTGGACCTTCTGGTATCTGTCAAGGTCAAGAGGCCACATTGACTTTTGAGGTGACCAATCTCCCAGATTCGATGTTGCTCCCCCCCATTTGGGTTCACGGGGATACTTACAGCTCCACGGATTCGGCCAACCAAACGACCCTCGTTCCCAACATCGGGCTTGGCGCTCAGCCTTCTGAGACGATGGTGGTGGAGCTCCGTGTAGAAGACAACCGAGGCTGTTCGTCCGACTTGGAAACATGGACGGTGAACGTGTTGGCCACTCCAGAGTTGACCTGGAGCCTAGAACTCCCTGCAGAAGTATGCTCCCCGGCCCAAGAATGCGCAGAAGTGGGACTCCTGAATGAAGACCTGCCGATCAATACAGGCGTGGAATACATCTTCGGGAATGCCGCGCCAAGTCCCATCAACAGCGCATGCGCCAATTACACCAACCCCTTGTCATGCCCACGTGAGGACTCCATGGCTGTCGTGGTGAGGTTTGCGCACGACTTGGGCTCAAACGGAACGCTGTTCTGCACGAGCCGCTTGGTGGACTCCATCATGGTGAACCCCACCCCTGAACCCACGTTTGCGATCGACGCCCCTCAAGCGTGCTTGGACACCGCGGAAGGCAATTGCATCCCCCTCGCCCATGACCTCGGGTCGTACGATGTCTGCGAAAATCCCCCCGACAGCCTGTCGTTCAATTGGTACGTCACACCCTTGGACGGTTTGGACATCACGGACTTCACCATCGAAGATGCAGACCAAGTCTTGCCCACCATCTGTTTGGATAAAGAAGGCGCGGTCGAAATCGTCATTGAGGTGGAAAACCTTCACGGATGCAGCCAAACCAGTCCCGCCCAGCCCTTCGTGGTTCGAGGACTTCCGCGCCCAGAATTGACATTCTTGCAGGAGAGCATTTGTTTGCCGACCACGGTGTCGGTGCTGAATTCATCTGCCGGCGCAGCCAACTTCAGCATGTCCATTCCAGGCTTCCCCGCGTACGAAGACTTCTTGTCTCCGTTGGAATTGAATGTGGAATTCCCCGGGTACTACGACGCCGACTTCACCGTGTCCAACACCTACACTGTCGGACAGCACGTTGTGGTTTGCGCTGTGGACACCACCTACGAGCAGGCCTTTGAAGGCCGAACGCCGCCGGTGGCCATGTTTGAAGTGTTGCCAGACACCGTGGTGGAATTCGTGGACCCTGTGGTGGACTTTGACAACATGTCCACGGGTGCCGTCGAATACATCTGGTCCTTCGGCAACGGGGAAGGCTCAGCCGAGGAACACCCCTCTGTGGAGTACGCGCGCCCTGGGTTGTACAACACCCAGCTTTTGGTGGTGAACGAATTCGGCTGCACCGACGTGCACAGCCAATCGATCGACGTGACCACGGACCTTTACGTGTACGCACCGAACGCATTCACCCCCGACAACGACGGCCTCAACGATGCATGGGGCCCCTCCATCATTGGGCAGGACCTCATCGCCAGCTACGAGTGTCACATTATGAACCGCAGCGGCCACGTCCTCTTTTACAGCGAAGATCCCAACGAGGCCTGGGACGGCAGCAACGCCGTCACAGGCGACGGCTTGCACTACAGCAGCGGAGGCGAGGTGTTTGCATGGCGCATTGCCATCAAAAAGAAAGGTGGACGCGGCGCCATCACCTACACGGGTCACATTCAAATGATTCGTTGACGTGAACCTGCGGAAGGCCTCCTCCCTTCTGACGTTCATGGGGTTCTTGTGGGGTGCATGGGGACAATCCATCGCCACGCCTCTTCCAAGTGCCACGGAATCCAAGCTGCGCACGCCAGTGGTGGGCGATGCGGACTCCGTATACCACAAGCACGAAACGCTTGTGAATGTCCAATTCAGCCAGGTTCAGCTGAGCCAATGGGCCGCTGGTGGGCAGAGCTCTGCAAGCCTGATCGCCAAGGTGGACCAATTCTGGGAATACGATGGGATGGATTTTGGGTGGGACACGGAGTTTCACGGGGCGTTTGGACTCTTGCATCGGCCAGACGATCAAGTCATCCTGAAAACCGACGACCGAATTGAGTTGGCCACCAAGCTGGGACGCCGCCTGAAAGACAAGGGATCACTCACCGCGTTGGGAAGCTTCAGAACCCAACTTGCCCCTGGTTACGCCACGGTCAACGGCATGCCCGACGTGAACCAAGTCACCTCACGCCTTATGGCGCCAGGCTACCTTGTCCTTGCCCTCGGGTTGGACATGAAGCCCACCGAAAGCACCACCATTTTCGTGGCGCCATTCACCTCCAAGTCCACCTTTGTCCTTGACGACAGCTTGTCTGCCCAAGGCCTCTTTGGCGTGCTGCCTGGAGAGCGCGCCCGCCACGAAGTCGGGGGCTACATCCGGGTCGGCCTCAAGGAACAAGTCACCGAAAATGTCACGTATGCCGCGCGACTTGACCTCTTCAGCAACTACCTCGAAGAACCAGAAGCCATCGACATTTTCACCGACCACGTCTTGACGCTCAAAGTCAACAGTTGGTTGTCCACCACGTTGGGCTTGACTTTGATCTACGACAAGGACGTGGAACTCGTGCTGCGAGAACCCGACCCCGACATCCCTGGAGACCCCGGCGATGTGGGCCCAGGTGTGCAGCTGAAACAAATTCTTGCGGTAGGTTTGTCGCTCAAATTTTCTTGAATCTCATGAACGCATATGTGTTTCCGGGCCAAGGTGCCCAATTCCCAGGCATGGGAAAGGACCTGTTCCACCAGTCTGATTTGGCCAAAGGCCGATTTGCCGAAGCCAACGACGTGTTGGGCTTTGACATTGCGTCCACCATGTTTGAAGGAACCCCTGAAGCCCTCAAGCAAACCAACGTCACCCAGCCGGCAATCTTCATCCACTCGGTCGTCTTGGCGGAATGCTTGGGCGCGCGATTCCAACCCGACATGGTGGCCGGACACAGCCTCGGTGAATTCAGTGCCCTTGTCGCGGCTGGCTCGCTGAGTTTTGAGGACGGACTCCGGCTTGTCAGTGCCCGCGCCAACGCCATGCAAGAAGCCTGTGAACTCCAGCCTTCAACCATGGCAGCTGTACTTGGCCTTGACAACTCGGTGGTGGAAACCATATGCAAGGACACTCAAGGTGTCGTGGTGGCGGCGAACTACAACTGCCCAGGGCAATTGGTCATTTCGGGAGAAGTTCCTGCCGTCGAAGCGGCCTGCGCCGCCCTTTCCGACGCAGGCGCACGCAGGGCCCTGATGTTGCCCGTGGGTGGTGCATTCCACAGCCCTCTGATGGAGCCTGCACGAGAAAAGCTGGCCCAGGCCATTGAATCGGCAGCCATCGAAGCCCCTCGTTGCACGATTTACCAAAATGTCAGTGCCGAACCCACAGTGGACCCTGGGGTGATTCGCACCCAATTGGTCGCCCAACTCACTGCCCCAGTGCGTTGGACCCAAACGATGCATGCCATGATTTCAGACGGCGCCACCAACGTGACCGAAGTGGGTCCTGGCAAGGTCCTTCAAGGGTTGTTCAAGAAGGTGGACCGGGCGTTCCCGACGTCTTCCGCAAGTTTGGCTTTGCAAGAAGCCTGAGGCCTCGATTTGCACCTCAACAAAAAAAGCCACCTGGATCTGGGTGGCTTTTTTTGTTCACAGTTGTGCGCTGTACTCAGCAGAATTCAACTTTCCCCGTTGTTGGCTTGGGCAGCGTAACTGAATAGGTTCGTGACTTGATGCTCCGCCGCGTGCAGGGCCTCACGCAGGGCGCGGTTTTCGCAACGCAAATCGTCGTTCCGCTGCTGGGTGCGAACGAGTTCCGCTTTCAAGCGGAGGAATTCGTGCAAAACCGATTTTCGGTCTGCCTGCGCCTTCTTGAGCTGTTTTTCGAGCAACAATTCCATGCCATCAAGGTAGGTCCGTGAACCCGGATTCGACCTCAGCCTCCGTGGAGTTCTCAACAGTTGACGCGTTCGGTTTTGTGAACGCGCATCCACCAAAGCATAAAGCCCAATCCCACGACGCCACACCACGCGCAACCGAGGTACAACGTCAACAAAACAGAGGGGTCGGCGGCGTACCATGACCCGCTGGCAAAGGCCCCCACGCCGATGCCAACCTCCAGGGCCATCAGCATGGTGCCCAGGGCGGTGGCCGCCTTCCCTTCTGGAGCCAAATCCACCGTCCAAGCAAAAATCGCCGGCATGTTGATGCCCACGGACATCCCGTACACCACGCCCGCCGTCACAAGTACTGACACAGACGTCGAAACCGAGAACAGCCACATGCCCAGCGCCAAGAGCACCGCCCCGACCAACAGCAACTGCGGACGTCCGTATTTGTCAGAAGCCTTCCCAGCCACGAGGCGCATGGCGATGGACGCGATGACGACAATGGTGTTGAAGGATCCCTTGTACACAAAACCAAGCCCTTCAACAAGATCTGGAGTCACGGTCAAAAACGTCCCAAAGGCCACTGCCACCGGCAGCAAGAACATGGCGGCTGGCCACGCTGCCGACTCCACGGTGCCTCCTTGAAACACATTCAAGTCTTCCTTGCTAACTGGGCGGGCGTGAGGCAAGGTCTCTGGAAGCTTCTGAGTCATGATGTACGAAGCCACCCCCAGCAAGCTGCTGGCTGCAAACATCGCGTCGTACCCAAAATCCACCGCCAACCAACTGCCGAGTGAGGGACCGAGGGCCATGCCTGCGTTGCCGGCCACCCCCAGATAGCCCAGCGCCTCGCCGCGCCGATGCATGGGTGCCAGGTCCGTCAGAAATGCACTCGTACCGGTGGGTCGAAATCCCGTGGATAAGCCGTGCAACAGGCGGATAACGAAAAATACCGACACCGCATATGCTGCATCGTCCAGCCAACCGACACCGATGTACGCGAGCCCTGCCAGGGCCGTCACTGCAGTGCCAAACAACATGACTGGTTTCCGCCCGGCACGGTCTGCGATTCGGCCTGAAAAAAACCGGCTGAAGAACGCACCCACCGTGAACAGCGCCACAATCCACCCAATCAAATGCCCTGCGTCGTACGTCTCAAGGTACCCTGGGAGTTCCGGCAGGAGCATCCCAAAACTGGCCATGAACAGGACTGTTCCGGCACAAAGAAGCCAAAAAGTGGAGGTGAATACGCGTTGTTCCAAGGCCGCGAAGGTACTCCTTCCCTTCCGGTTCCGTTCCTTTGTTCAATGGCCAAACGCTACCCTACCAAAGTGCTGCTCGCCTGGGGTGAAGCCATCTCAGGCAACGACAGCCTGCGGGATTGGCTGCTCGGGCATGGCTACCCGGAATTGGGTTTGTTCGTGCATGCCATGCACAACCAACCCTCGGCACGCGAATGGCTTCACAACGAAGGACACCCAGAATTGATGGCGCTGTGCAGGGGGGCGGAGGGCGACGGCCGTGCGGTGCAGTGGCTCCGGTCTCACGGGCATGAGGTGTTGGCCAACATGGCCTTGGCCGCGGACAACGACGACGACGCGATGAAGGCCCTGCTGCAGGCGGACGAGCGCCTTTGGGCCACCCTGGCCTTGAAGATCCGGTCGGTGAAAAACGGCATCGAGGAGCGTCACAACGACTGGCACACCTTCAATCGGGACTGAGGCATCCCGACGTCAATCCGGCAGAAAGGTCACCGACCCCATGGACTGAGGGTCGAGCCAAGTGTGGGCAACCTCCCGCAGTTCTTCTGCCGTGAGCGCCTCGATCGCCTGCAACACCGCATCCAACGTTTCCACGCGGCCGTGCACAAGAAAGGTCTTGGCCAGACCAGACAACACATGGCCACCATGTTCGTGGCTGAGTGCGATTTGGCCCAAGAGCTGCTGCTTCGCTTCATGCAACTGCCGCACGCCCAACTTGGTGTGGCGCATCTTGTTCACCTCCCGCCGCACGAGATCAGACACACGCCTGTGAAACCGGACATCCGTGCCGTAATACACGTTGAACACCCCCATGTCTTGGTGCATCATGTGGTTGGCCTCAATGTGGTACGCCATCCCATGCTTCTCACGGATGTTCAAGTTCAAACGGCAATTCATCGCCGGGCCACCGAGCACATTGGCCACCATAGTCATCGCGAGCTTGTCTTTGTGGTCGCCCCCAGGGACCATGCCCCCAATCACGTGGTGCACCTGCTGGACGTTGCGACGCTCTTCGACGACGAAGCCTCCGGCGTTCCTGATGGGCGCGACCCTGGATGGCACAGAGGCCGTTCCGCCCTGGTCCACGTGCCCAAAGTGCTTTTCCGACCACGCCACAACCTCGGCCCAAGTCACGTTGCCCACGACCCCCAACACCATGTTGGTGGGGCGGTACCAGGCGTCGACGAATCTGCACACCTGGTCCCTGGTGAGGGCCTTGACACTGCCCGGAGTGCCCAGGATGGGACGCCCCAGAGCGTGCTCCTCAAACAAGTGACTGTCAAACGTTTCAAAAATGACATCTCCCGGGGTGTCGTCTACGCCAGCAATTTCATCGAGCACAACGTCCCGCTCCTTGTCCAGCTCGCCCTCTGGAAACACACTGCGAAAGGCGACGTCGGCCAACAACTCGAGGGCGCGCTCCGTGTCGTTGTTCCGCTGTGAGCTGGTCAACCACGTGTCTTCCTTGGTCGTGTAAGCGTTGATCTCCCCTCCCACTGACTCCATCCGGTTCAAGATGTGGAACGCCTTTCTCTTGGTGGTGCCCTTGAACAGCACATGTTCGATGAAGTGGGCCAGCCCCTCTTCTCCCTCCCGTTCGTCCCGCGTGCCTGCGTTGATCACCAAGGCGCAATGGGTGACCTGACCTTCCTTGTGGGCATGGATTACCCTCAATCCATTGGGCAAGGTGTGGGTGTGAAATTCCGGGGTCATGAGGCTGGGCTGAAACAATCAGAATCACCAAAAAGACATCCCTACAAGCATCACCATCGCCGCCGTCACCATCACCAGCAACGTGTAGGGCAAGATGTCGCGCGCCGACAGGCCCGTGATTCCCAGGAGCGGGAGGGCCCAGAAGGGCTGCAACATGTTGGTCAGCTCGTCGCCGAAGGCCATCGCCATGATGCCCTGTTCCCAAGACACGCCGAGTGCGTGGCAGGCCTCCAAGACCAAGGGGCCTTGGACGGCCCATTGCCCCCCACCGCTGGGCACAAACACATTCAGCACCCCAGCCGACACGAACAACGTCTCCGGCAGCCATACTGCAGACGTGGCGTCGACCAACGCCCCTGCCAAAGTTTGGCCCAATCCCGTTCCCGTCACGATGCCCATGATGCCGAAGTACAAGGGGAATTGGATCAGGATGCCGGACGCCCCGCCTATCGCCTTGTCCAACGCCGCCAAGAACCCACGCACCTGGCCATGGGCAAGAAGCGCCAGCGCCAGAAGAAGCATGTTGATCCAATCGGGGGTGACAAACGACAGCGCCATGCCCCCAGGACTTTGGTTGGCCCACCACAATGCGCCTCCCAACGTCACCACGCCAAGACCGCATGCGACCCAAGGACTGGTGTCCATCGCCTCCGCCGCACCACCAAGGGTTTGAGACGATTCGATCGGCCTTCTGGCTGGGTTCTCATCCTCGGGCGGGGATGTTAGCACCCCCGCTTCAGGACGACCATGCACCCGGCTTCCCAACCACGCAAAAAGCCCCACCACCACGGCCATGACCGCGGCCGTGACCATCAGGCTCCACGGGGCAAACACCGTGGCAGTCAACGGAAGGGTTTCAGGCAGCGTCGGGGCCCAAGGCGCCTGAGGAACCAAGGAAGCCAAATGTCCAGGTTCAGCCACTTTCAATGGAGCAGACCCACTGAGGCCACCGTGCCACACCAGCAGGCCTGTGTACCCCGCCGCACCAAGCATGCCTTTGGACAACGACCGCAATCCTGCCGAGGCGTGCGGCTTCTTCATGTCATCCAGCACACCTCGCACCAAAATGGCGCCTGCAACCAAGCCGAGGCCCCAGTTCAGCCACCCCAACACCATGCTCAAAAGGGCCACTTTCGCTGGCGCGAATCGCGGCGTCAAGGTCACCCAACGGACCGCCTTGTTCAGTCCCCGGAGGACGGGAGGGGCCAACGCGAGCACGTGCCCGAGCACGAGCATGAGCATCGCTTGAAACCCAAACCGCAACAGCCCCGGATTCCACAGCCCTGTGGTCCACGCCTCCACCACATCGGAAGGAGTTGCACTCAAGAGGGCCAATCCAGCGGCCACGAAGGTCAACACCACCGCAATGGCAAACGGGCTCGGGAGCCAGCGCTGGAATGCCAGCGCGTAAGCGTTCAGAGCCCGTTCAATGGGCGAAAACGGACCGTGGTCGGTCACGGGGTCGACTGTCAGAATGGCAAGTCGTCGTCGCCTGCAGGCGCGGACGGCATGGGAGGCACCGCCGGCATGGGCGCTGCACTCACGGATTCAGGTACGCCTGGCGCTGGGGCCGACCCAGACGCGTCGGCACGCTCGACGCGCCACGCATTCAAATCGACGTAGTACTGCCCGTTGTACTCGCGGCCACGCAGGTCAAACTTGACGTTCAACACGTCGCCTTCCGAGAACTGGCCCAACTGCTCAGACTTCTCTTTCAACGCAGAGAATTTGATGTCTTGGGGGTACTGCTCCATCGTGGTGACCACGAAGTCGCGCTTGTAAAATCCGCTTGGAAAGTCTTGCTGATCGAACAGCTTCTTCAGGGTGCCTTTTACTTCAAATGCCATGGTCCAAAAGTACGCTTCAGCCCCCGGGTTTGGTGGTCATCCCGCGTTGAATGACAGAAGGGTTTTCCACGCTTCATCCACCATGCCCTGGTCCAACAGGGACGCCGCATGTTGGTGGAGGGCCTGCTCCAATGCGGCCCCGTCGTCCTCGTGCTCAATGAATAGGTCTGCCAGCTCCAGAAGTTTGTGCTCGTTCACGTCGGTTTCGTCCGGCAACGCTTCCGATCCACCCAACATGGCCAACTGGTTGCCGGTCAACACCCGACTGGTTCGGATGTCCTCTGGCAGCGCGTCCACCCCCATGCCCATCACGTCCAAGGGTTTGGCCACGGTGAACAGCGCGTCGCCGTGGGCCCTGACGTAATGGTCGCCACCACAGCGGCCCACAAGGTCCAACAACGTGGCGTCTGGCACCCCGGCGTCATTGACGACGCTATCGCGGAAATGCATCTTGACAATCTCGGCGAACACCAGTTGTCCCGCACCACCCTGGTCTCCCAACGGTTCCAACTTCAACACCTTGCATTCCAACTGGACCGGCGACTCGGCCACACGGGGGGGCGCCACGGCGTCGGACGGCAGGGGAGTCAACCCCGTCTTCACGAATTCATCCACCCCCTCTGCATAGTCAGTGCTCGCGAGGGAGCACGCGTGAACCATGGCATGGTCGACCAAATTCACCACCACCTCTGGCACGCGCTGGACGTTGTCCCACGTATGCTTGGTGCTGCCATCCCGGCCACGGCGTGCGGGTGAGAACACCAACAACGGCGGATTCGCTGAGAACACGTTGAAATACGAGAATGGGGCGAGGTTCACGCGGCCTTGCGCGTCTTGCGTGCTGACAAAAGCGATTGGACGGGGCGCAATGCCGCCGAGGAGGCACTGATGCAACTTCCGCGCATCCAGTTCTGACGGGGTGTAACTGGTCATGCCGGCTTGTGCCCTTCCACGTCGTGAATCGACGCCATGACCCTGTCTTTGAGGCCTTCTTTGAAGACGGCGATGCGTTCGCGGAGGGCGTCGTCTGTGGCCCCGAGGATTTGGGCGGCCAAAATCCCTGCGTTGGTGCCTCCATCCAATGCCACCGTCGCCACAGGCACACCTGAGGGCATTTGGAGGATGCTCAACACACTGTCCCACCCGTCGATGCTGCTTCTGCTTTTGATAGGTACGCCGATGACTGGCAGCGGGGTCAACGAGGCTGTCATGCCGGGCAAATGCGCCGCACCTCCAGCCCCGGCGACGATCACACCGACACCACGATCGGCCGCGCCGCGTGCGTAGTCCACCATCCGGTCGGGGGTGCGGTGGGCGGACACCACGGTCATTTCACACTCGACCCCCAATTCCTGGAGCACGCGTTTCGCACCTTCCATCACCGGGAGGTCGCTTTTGCTCCCCATGATGATGCCAACAGATTTTGTCATGGTGCGAAGATACTCAGCCTCCCAACGCGTCAATTTGCTTTTTCAGTTCCGACGCGCGCTCGTAATTTTCCGTGGCGATGGCTTCGTCCAATTGCCGTTTGAGGTCTTCCAGGCTCGGGGCGTCGTCCCGCTCCTCTTGCGGAACCACCTGGGAAGACTCCTCGGGCGCATCTTGGTCCGTGGCGTCCAACTCCACCCCTGCCGCTTCCATCACTTGGGCGCTGCAGCGGATGGGACATCCAAACCGAACCGCGATGGCCACCGCGTCCGAAGACCTTGAGTCGATGCGTTCTTCTCGAATGCCGTCGCTCACCACCAATTGGGCGTAGAAAATGCCCTCCGACATCTTGTGGATGACGACTTCTGTGACTTCCATCCCAAACACCGACAAGGTGTTTCGAAACAGGTCGTGGGTTAAGGGGCGACTCGGACGCATGTTTTCCATCTCAATAGCGATGGACTGTGCTTCTGCCCCGCCGATGACGATGGGCAATTTGCGCTTGCCTTTCACCTCGCCCAACACCAAAGCATACGCCCCAGAGGACGAACCGCTCAGGGCAATGTCGAGGATTTCAAGGTCAATGTGGGCCATGATCGCAGATGGGTCAGCCTCAGCCTAGGTTTTTGACGGCTTCGGTGAGTTTGGGCAACACTTCAAAAGCATCCCCCACAATCCCGTAATCCGCCGCCTTGAAGAATGGAGCCTCTGGATCCGTGTTGATGGCCACGATGACCTTGCTCTGGTTGACGCCAGCAAGGTGCTGAATCGCTCCCGAAATGCCCGCTGCGATGTACAAGTCTGGACGGATGGTGATGCCCGTCTGCCCCACGTGCTCGTGGTGGGGGCGCCATCCCATGTCGCTTACTGGACGGCTGCACGCGGTGGTCGCCTCCAACGTGGTGGCCAATTCTTCCACGATACCCCAGTGCTCAGGTCCCTTCAAACCGCGGCCTGCAGACACCACGCGCACCGCCTCAGGGAGGGGCACTGAACCGTCGCTGCTTGACGCCTTGAATCCGGTGACTTTCAACGACGCCTCACCCACTTCCGGATCAAACGACTCCACAGCCGCTTCGGCGCCTCCAAGCTCCACCCCAAACGCGTTGGGTGTGGTGGTGATGACCTTCACCTCAGAGTTCAAAGACACGTGGGCCATGGCCTTGCCGCTGAACACGTTGCGCTGCACCGTGCTTCCTTCAAGCACGCCGGTCACTCCTGGAACCATCCCGGCGCCCAATCGCACCGCAACACGTGGTGCCACTGCCCGTCCCACATAATTGTGAGGTGCCACCACCATAGAAGCTCCTTCAGCCTTTGCCGCCTCGGAGACCGCTCGGGCGATTTGCGCTTCGTCTTGGAGGTCGTGGGCCACATGCAACACCTTAGAGGCGCCTGCGCTGCCTGCGCCGCCGTCTGCATTCAATGGACCCAAGGCCAGCGCCACAACGTCTGCACCGCACTTCTTGGCGTAAGAAACCGCTTCGAGGCCAGCCTTGGTGGCCTGTCCGTCTTGGGTTGGGAGGTATGCCAAACACTTCATGTTGTCGTCTTTCAAAGGTTGGGTTCAGAGGATTTTGGCTTCTTCGCGCAACAAACGCACCAGCTCTTCAGGCTGGTCGGCCGAAATCATTTTGCATTCTCCTTTTGCAGGTGGGAGTTCAAACTTGGCGACAGTTGCGCCTTGGAGGGCGTCTCCCGCGGGTACCACGTTCAGAGGCTTGGTCCGAGCGGCCATGATGCCGCGCATGTTGGGGATGCGCTGCTCGGCCATGCCTTTGGCCGCACTCACCACTGCAGGCATCGAAGCCTCCACGCTTTCCAACCCACCAGCCGCTTCGCGGGTGGCCTTCACCACGCCGCCTTCCACCTCCAACGACGTGGCTAAGGAAACGAACGAGGCGTTCATGAGTTCTGCCAACATGCCGCCCACCACAGATCCGTTGTGGTCGATGGTTTCCTTGCCGCAGAGCACCAAGTCGTATCCACCGTCGCCCGCATGGTCGGCAATCAGGGACGCCACTTGAAGGGCGTCGGTTGGGTTGGCGTCAATGCGAACCGCGTCGTCTGCGCCAATGGCCAACGCCTTGCGGATCACAGGATCGCAATCGGCTTCCCCCACCGTGATCGTGGTCACCGATCCTCCTTGGGCTTCCTTCAACTCCAGGGCGCGCACCAACGCATACCACTCGTCATAAGGGTTGACAATGAATTGCACCCCATTCTTGTCGAATTGGGTGTCGCCTTCGGTGAAGGCAATCCGGCTTGTGGTGTCCGGCGCTTTGCTGATGCAAACGAGAATTTTCATGGCGATGTGTTCAAAATCTGGGACCGCACAGAGGCGCTTCCGTAGGGAGCTCAAAGTTAGGTCAGTCGGGACGAGTCTGGGTCTCCTTCGGGCCCCGGTGGCATGGCACCGCCACATCGACTATCTTTGCCGCCCAAATTGTAGCATAAAATGCGTGAAGTCACATTCAGAGAAGCAGTGGCCGAGGCCATGAGCGAAGAGATGCGCCGCGACGAGTCGGTGTTTTTGCTTGGAGAAGAGGTGGCGGAATACAACGGCGCGTACAAGGCCTCCAAAGGAATGCTGGACGAGTTTGGACCGGAACGTGTCATCGACACGCCCATTGCCGAGCTTGGATTCAGTGCGATTGCGGTCGGTGCAGCCATGAACGGCCTGCGCCCCATCGTGGAGTACATGACGTGGAACTTTGCGGTGTTGGCGTCAGACCAAATCATCAACCACGCATCCAAGATGCTTCAGATGAGCGGTGGCCAGTACTCTGTGCCCATCGTCTTTCGCGGACCCAATGGGACCGCGGGTCAACTCGCCGCCACACACAGCCAGAGCTACGAAAGCCTTTACGCTTCTATGCCAGGCTTGAAGGTGGTGACTCCCTTCACACCCTACGAAGGCAAAGGCTTGTTGAAATCTGCGATCCGTGACAACGACCCCGTGCTCATCATGGAGTCTGAGAAGATGTACGGCGACAAGGGCATGATTCCCGACGGAGAATTCCTTGTGCCGATCGGCAAAGCCAACATCCGCCGCAAGGGGGACGACGTGACGATCGTCTCTTTTGGCAAGATTCTGAAGGACGTCCACGCCGCCGCCGACGAATTGGCCAAGGAGGGCATCGAAGCGGAGATCATCGATTTGGTCACCATCCGCCCACTGGACCTCGACACCATCTTGGAAAGCATCAAGAAGACCAACCGTTTGGTCATTGTGGAAGAAAGCTTCCCCGTGGCATCCATTGCGACTGAAATCACGTACCGCGTTCAGCGTCATGCATTCGACCATTTGGACGCGCCGATTCGTCGGTTGTGCCAAAGCGACACGCCATTCGCCTTTTCCACAAGCCTGATTGAAGAGGCCCTTCCTCAAGTCAAAGACATCGTCGAAGCCGTCAAGGACGTCGCCTACGTGGCGTAAACCTGTCGTTCGAATTCAACTTTAAGATCAACCGGAGCCCCGCTCCCTAACCAACTACCTATGCAGCAATCACTGCTCTACCTCGTACCTGGCTTGGCCGTCCTCGGACTGGTCGTCATGGCCATTCAAGCCGCTTGGGTTCGCAAGCAAAGCACGGGCGAAGCCCGCATGAGTGAAATCGCACAACACATCCACGAAGGCGCTTTGGCCTTCTTGAGCGCTGAATACCGCATCTTGGCTGTGTTCGTCGTCATCGCTGGTGCCCTCCTCGGCCTCGTCTCCTCCATGGTGGAAACCACACACTGGTTCATCGTGGTGGCCTTCGTGATCGGTGCCGTGTTCTCCGCACTTGCCGGAAACATTGGCATGCGCATCGCCACCCAAGCCAACGTCCGCACCACCCAAGCCGCCCGCACGAGCTTGAGCGAGGGATTGAAAGTCTCCTTCACCGGAGGCATGGTGATGGGCCTCGGCGTCGCAGGCCTTGCGGTGTTTGGATTGAGTGCCCTTTTCATCCTCCTGTTGAACTGGATGGGCGGTGACGCCGACGGATTGACTTCTGTTCCACGAATGACCATCATCCTCGAAGCGCTGGCTGGATTCTCTCTCGGTGCGGAAAGCATCGCCCTGTTTGCACGCGTGGGTGGAGGCATCTACACAAAAGCCGCAGATGTCGGCGCAGACTTGGTCGGAAAAGTGGAAGCTGGCATTCCCGAGGACGACCCTCGCAACCCCGCCACCATCGCCGACAATGTGGGGGACAACGTGGGAGATGTGGCTGGCATGGGTGCTGATTTGTTCGGCTCCTACGTGGCCACCGTGTTGGCGGCCATGGTGCTCGGCAACTACGTCATCAGCGACATGGGCGGATCCATCGTCGACAACTTCGGAGGCATGTCTACCATCTTGTTGCCCCTCGTCATCTCTGCCCTTGGCATTGTGTTCTCCATCCTCGGAGCTCAGGTCATCCGCGTGGGCAACGACGCCAAGGAAGCCCAAGTCCAGTCTGCGTTGAACCGCGGAAACTGGGGCTCCATCGTGTTGACTGCGGTGGCATGTTACTTCCTGGTGGACGTCATGTTGCCTGCAGAGTTGAGCATGGACTTCTTCGGGGAGGGCCTGCGCACGTTCAGCTCCATGAACGTGTTTTACTCGGTGGTGGTCGGCCTCATCGTGGGCGGCGCGATCAGCTACATGACCGAGTACTACACAGGGTTGGGCAAGAAGCCTGTTTTGGACATCGTCCAACAGTCTTCCACCGGCGCAGCCACGAACATCATCGCAGGCTTGGCGACAGGCATGATTTCCACGTTCGGCCCCATCTTGTTGTTCGCGGCGGCCATCTACACCGCGTACGAGTTCGCAGGATTCTACGGCGTGGCCATTGCAGCATGTTCCATGATGGCGACCACCGCCATGCAATTGGCCATCGACGCCTTCGGCCCCATTGCCGACAACGCAGGTGGCATCGCTGAAATGAGTGAGCTTCCTGAAGAAGTGCGCGAGCGCACCGACATTCTGGATTCCGTGGGCAACACCACAGCGGCCATCGGCAAGGGCTTCGCCATCGCATCTGCGGCATTGACCGCCCTCGCCCTCTTTGCAGCTTACGTGGAATTCACAGGCATTGAAGGCATCAACATCTTCAAGGCCAACGTGCTCGCCGCACTCTTCATTGGCGGCATGGTTCCTGTGGTGTTCTCGGCCTTGGCCATGAACAGCGTCGGCAAGGCCGCCATGGAAATGGTGCAGGAAGTCCGTCGTCAGTTCAAAGAGATTCCTGGAATCTTGGAGGGCACTGGAACCCCGGAATACAGCAGGTGCGTGGACATCTCTACCCAAGCTGCACTGAAAGAAATGATGTTGCCTGGCGCCATGACCATCCTCTTCCCCTTGGTCATTGGATTGTTGCCCCTGATGTTGGGCGCTGAAGCGGCCTGGGCCGCTGAAACCCTTGGTGGCTACATGGCAGGGGTGACGGTCAGCGGTGTCCTTTGGGCCATCTTCCAAAACAACGCTGGCGGCGCATGGGACAACGCCAAGAAGTCTTTCGAGGCTGGCGTGGAAATCGACGGTGAAATGACGTACAAAGGTTCCGACGCCCACAAAGCCGCCGTCACAGGCGACACCGTCGGCGACCCGTTTAAAGACACCTCAGGTCCTTCTATGAACATCTTGATCAAATTGACTTGCCTTGTGGGCTTGGTGATCGCCCCCATCTTGGGTAGCGGACACAGCGAAGGCCATGCCGAAGCTGTGAACCATGACCGCACCGAGATTGTTGCTCAGGCAACTGAAACCCTTTCTGAATGAGCAAGTTCTTCTCAATCCTCCTCGGGGTCTCCTTGATTGGTGCATGCGGCACATCTGCCCCTGAATCCGGTCATGACGACAACCACGGTTCCGAAGCCTCTGCCAACTTGGCTGACGGCCTCTACGCCATCACCAAGGTGGCCCCCAAGGTCACGTGGTCTGCTGAAAAACTCGCCGGCGACGGCCGCCAGGGCACCTTGGCTGTGTCAGGCGGCAAATTCAAAGTGGTCAACGGCAGGATCCAAGACGGCGTCGTCAACTTTGACATGACCCAAATCGCGGTCACCGACTTGACCGGAGAGGACAAAGCCAGCTTGGAGGGCCACCTCCGTTCTGGAGACTTCTTCAACGTGGAAGCGCACCCCACTGCGGTCTTGACTGTGAATGGCATTGAGGGCAGCACGCTGTCTGCGAGCTTGGACATGAACGGAGTGCCGGTGGACTACTCCATCCCCGTGACCATCTCCCAAACGAATGTGCCAGGCGACCAACAAGGCATTGCAGTGACAGGCAAGTTCAAGTTGGACCGCACCAAGCACAACATCACGTATCGCTCACAAACGTTCGACGACAAGTTGGACTGGTTCATCAAAGATGATGTGGCTGTGGGGTTTGCTGTGATGGGCGTGCCCGTGCGGTGATCAAAAACGACCTCTTATAAAAAAGGCCTGCTCCTTGAGCAGGCCTTTTTTGCATCATGGACTTGAGAAGTTTGTCCCTTCAGCTGAAGAGGTTGTTCAGCTTGCCGTCGATGCCTGTGATGATCTTGCCCAAGTCCTCCTTGCCCTCATGGAAGTTGCTCTCGTCGACATCCACAATCAGCAGCTCTCCTTTCGAGTAGGTGCTGATCCATGCCTCGTAGCGCTCGTTCAAACGGTTGAGGTAGTCGAGGCGGATGGCCTCCTCATAGTCCCGACCGCGCTTCTGAATTTGGGCCACCAAGGTGGGCACGGACGCGCGCAAGTACACGAGCAAATCAGGGGGCGTCACAAACTCCTCCATCAATTCGAACAACGAGAGGTAGTTCTCAAAATCTCGGGTCGTCATCAGCCCCATGGCCTGCAAGTTGGGCGCGAAAATGTTGGCGTCCTCGTAGATGGTGCGGTCTTGGATGATGGGCTTCCCCTTCTTCTTCATTTCAATCAACTGAGAAAAGCGGCTCCTAAGAAAGTACACCTGCAAGTTGAAGGACCATCGGGTCATGTCCTTGTAGAAATCGTTGAGGTAGGGGTTGTTGTCAACCTCTTCAAAGTGAGGGGTGTAGCGGTAGTGCTTGGCCAACAACGTGGTCAACGTGGTCTTTCCTGAGCCAATGTTTCCTGCGACGGCGAGATGCATGGAGAAGATTCGAAATGAAACGAAAATTGAACGGCCAAAGTAGGTCGGACTCCACGCCCGTCCAAGGCCAGTCAACAGGTTGGGGATAACTATTCCGCAGACACCTTGGCGCACGCCAGAACCCCGTCTAAAATCGATCCAGATGCATCCAAACGCGGCACCTTGTGCTGCCCCCCGAGGCGGCCGTGCTCCGCCAGCCATCTGTCAAAGGATCCTTCAGGCACCACGTCCACTTCAGGCGCCTTAAGGATGAGGTCGTCCGTTCGCTTGGCCAGGTAATCGCCATTGAAGTTTTTCAACCACCGGTCCAGCTCTGCACCCAGTTGTGCTGCAGACGGCACGGCACGGCCCGGCTGGAATTCCACAACCCACCTGTGGGCCACGGGCTTCCCAGCGCCATCGAATCGCGGCGCCCCGGTGTAGTTGTACACTTCCGTTTCCAGCGCTCGGGCCACTTCAGCCCAAGCACGGTCGGCGTTTTGCGCCATCAACTCTTCCCCCACCACGTTGAGGTGTGAAGTCACCCGGCCGGCCACTTGAATGCGCAACGGAATCTTGGAGGTGATCGTGACCAAATCCCCGACCATCAGGCGCCACAAGCCAGCGTTGGTAGAAACCACAAGCGCGCAGGTCTGCCCCACCTCCACTTCTCGGAATTCCAACGCTTCGGGCTGAAGCTTGTCCAATTCCGACATGGGAACAAACTCGTAGAAAATCCCATGGTCCATTAACAGGGCCATATCTTCACGTTCGAGGTCGTCTTGGAAAGCAAAAAAGCCCTCCGACGCGTTGTACGTTTCCACGTAATGGATGCTTCGCCTTTCTCCTCGCGGAGGAAGCAAGGACTCAAACGTCCTTTGGTACGGTGCAAAGCCCACCCCACCATGCATGTACAACCACAAATTGGGCCACACCTCCCACAAGTCGGACTTCCCGCTCTTCTCGAGCACCCGCTGGCAGACCAAGGCCATCCAACTGGGAACCCCGGCCAAAATCCGGACGTCCTCCGTTATGGTGGCTTCGGCGATGGCATCCACTTTGGACGTCCAATCGTCCATCAGTGCGATGGCCTTATCTGGGGTTCTTCGGGCCTCGCACCAGGGAGGGAGATGGTTGACAATGATGGCACTCAAATCCCCTTTCACGGCGTGGTGGCCGTCGTGCACCAACGCGCTGGATCCGCCGAGGATCAAGTGTTTGCCTTGGTACAGCTGGGCCTCGGGCACCTGGGCACAATACTGTGCCAGCAAATCCTTGCCCCCACGATAGTGTCCGCGTTGGAGCGCGTCCCGGGTGACCGGCAACCACTTGAACTGGTCGGTGGTGGTGCCCGAGCTTTGGGCAAACCACTTGGTCGCTCCAGGCCAAAGGACGTCCTCCTCTCCGGCCATGGCCCGCTCGATCCAAGGCTTCAAATCGTCGTATTTGACCACCGGCAAAGCACGGACAAAGTCCTTGCGACGGGAAACATCGGACAGATGATGGATGCCGTGGGCCCTTCCGTAATCGGTCGAGGCCAACCCGTGAATCAACCCCAAAAACACCCCACGCTGGGCATCAGCTGGACGGTGTTGTGCCCAAAGCAATCGAGGCATACGGACCCCAATCAGCCGATGAAAAATGTGGTTGCCCAGCATGGCACGAAGGTACAGGGTCGATCAACCCTCCACGAGGACAGGCGCAAAGACTTTGTCCACGGCCTCCAAGGCTTTGTCAATGTCTGCGGACGTCGTGTACCTCGAGAAGGAAAATCGAACACTGGCGCGCTGGGGGTCTTG
>MDTB01154070.1_pt1 | contig 35077 bp, 32 predicted proteins | sample 811161 | NCBI WGS metagenome assembly MDTB01 (sample SAMN05326650, study PRJNA326480) | marine metagenome | isolation source: seawater | place: Mediterranean Sea | collected 2009 | reverse complement strand
TTTCTTCAGAGATATTTATTGCTATATTTCTCATAGCTCTTTTTTCGTTTAAAATTGTACTAGAATGAGTATTTCCAATACTATAAGTTGTTTTTTTTTCAAATGATTGTTTAAATTCATTAGAACTGTTTAAATCTTTAAGAGACATTTTAATTATTATTTTGCCATCATATTTTTTTATTTTACCTGTAATATCTTTTTCATTAATTTGTTTTTCCTTGGATAAATCTAATTTTAGATCAATAATATTTTTTCCATTTATTGACGAAATCAAGTTAAGACGATTTTTGATAATATTTGCTAATCTTGAGTCTCCAGATACTTCAACGCTACTAATTTGAATGAGATTCTCATTGACTGAGTGAATTCTTTTATAACCACAACCTGTTAAGAGCATACTAATTATTAGTAGTGATAATATTCGAATTTTAATTTTCATAATTTATTTGACTAAAAAATTTACAATTTTATTTTTTACAAAAATAATCCTAGCTATAGTTTTCTTTTCTAAATGTTTGCTTATTTTATTATTTTTTTTACTCAAGTCTACTATATCTTGTTCTACTAAGTTCCGTTCAATTTCTAATACATCTCTAGTCTTACCATTAATTTGAATAGCAATTTTTACTTTTTGTTTATCAATAAGATCTTTGTCAAATTTAGGCCATTTCTCTTCACCATTTTTTCCTAGCTTTTCAAGACACTCGTTAGCAATATGAGGAATTAGTGGAATTAATACCGTCATAAATTTTGCATGATTCTCTTTAATACACTTATTACTTATAGGTAAATTTATCGAGTCATTAACTATCTTATAAATTTCATGGGCTTGCGCAACGACAACATTGAGTTGGAAATTTTCAATTAGATTTGTAATCTTAAAAAAATAATTATTTAATTTTTTGTTGAGATCTGTCTCTGCATTTTTGTCAGTTGTTTTATCAATTCTATTTGATATTAAATTATTAAGATTCCAGATTTTTTGAAGAAATTTTGATGCCGCATTAACTCCCTGATTAGACCATTGAACATCTTTTTCTGGTGGACTATCTGATAGAATAAACCACCTAACTGCATCTGCACCATAAATTTTAATCATGCTCTCAGGATCAATAGTATTTTTCTTAGATTTAGACATTGCTTCTGAGGGGCCAATTGTAACTACGCTTTTATCCTTTCTTTTAACCAGTTTGCCTTCTTCATTTTTTTCTATCTCATCCGTCCCTAACCATTTACCTAATTTGTCTTTATAGGTTTCATGACATACCATCCCTTGAGTAAATAGACCCTTGAAAGGCTCACTATCATTGATTTTTTCATTGTTTAATTTTGCAGCTCTCATAAAAAACCTTGAGTAAAGCAAATGTAAAATAGCGTGTTCTACTCCTCCAATATATTGGTCAACTGGCATCCAATAGTTTAAATCTTCCACATCAAAGGGCTTATCTTTTATGGATGTAGAACAGAATCTTAAGAAATACCAAGACGAATCTACAAAAGTATCGAGAGTATCTGTTTCTCTTATTGCAGGTTTTCTGGTTTTTTTATCTATAGTTTTCTTCCAGGTAGGATGGTTATCAAGTGGATTTCCATTTGAGTTTAGGTCCACCTCCTCAGGAAGTTTTATTGGCAACTCACTTTTGTCAACGGGTACTATGCTACCATCCTCTAAATAAATCATAGGGATTGGACACCCCCAAAATCTTTGCCTAGAAATTCCCCAATCTTTAAGTCTATAAGATATTTTTTTTTTCCCTTTTCCGCTTTCCTCAATTTTTTTTATAATTACCTTTTTAGCGTCTTCAATTTTTAGACCATTAAGAAATGATGAATTAATTAAAATTCCATCACCAGTATAGGCAGTACCGCTTGTTTTAATTGACAGAGAGTCTTGGTTCGATTTGACTACCTCTAAAACTTCTAAATTATATTTTTTAGCAAAATCCAAATCCCTTTGATCGTGCGCAGGACATCCAAATATAGCTCCAGATCCATAGTCCATAAGAACAAAGTTTGCTACATAAATTGGAATTTTTTTATTATCTATAAAAGGGTGTTTGGTAAATAAATCAGTTTTAAAACCAATTTTTTCTGCATTAGCTAGAGCCTCTTCAGTAGTTCCTACTTTTAGACATTGATCTTTAAATTTTTTAAATTCTTCATTATTAGTAAAGAGATTACACAAAGGATGGTCAGCAGAAATAGCAATAAATGAGGCTCCAAATATTGTATCTGGCCTTGTTGTAAATATTTTTATTTTTTTATTTGATGGGTCATTTTCTATTTCAAAATCTATTTCACATCCAATAGATTCACCAATCCAATTTTTTTGCATTAACTTAACTTTTTCTGGCCAATGTTTGAGCTTTTCTAATCCACTTAAAAGTTCTTTAGACAACTTAGTAATATTAAAAAACCACTGAGATAGTTTTTTTCTCTCCACAACAGCATTTGATCTCCAGCCTCTTCCATTTATTACTTGCTCATTGGCTAAAACTGTTTTTTCAACAGGGTCCCAGTTAACATATTTTTCCTTTCTTGATATTAAACCAAGATTATAAAAATCAATAAAAAGTGATTGTTGATGTTTATAATAGTTTTCATCACAAGTTGATATTTCTAGACTCCAGTCAATAGATAGTCCAAGCATTTTAAGCTGACGCCTCATTTCTGAAATATTTTTCTCGGTCCACAATTTTGGACTTAGGTTATTTTCTCTAGCCGCATTTTCTGCGGGCATCCCAAAAGAATCCCAACCCATTGGATGAAGGACGTTGAAATTATTTAAAATTTTGAATCGTGCTATAACATCTCCAATCGTGTAATTTCGAACATGTCCCATATGAATTTTGCCAGATGGGTACGGAAACATTTCTAAGCAATAAAATTTTTTTTTAGATTTATTTCTAGTGAATGATTTTTTTGACCAGTTAGACTGCCACTTTTTCTCAATTGATTGAAAATTTATTCTTTCCATCTAGAAAAAATTATTTTTTTAAAGCTTCTTTTTTATAAATAGCTGCCTTACTTAAAATTGTTCTTTTAAGCTCTTCTTCAATTTTAGACTGTATTTTTTTTACAACGCAGCTATTGCTATTGTTGGCACATTCTTTCTTATGAATTATAATTTTAATGCTATTCGTTTGAATTTCATTAGATAAAAATCTTATTGATATTTTTATTGATTCATTTTTACTATTAGAATCGTTATACCAATCTGTTATTATAACACCTCCAGAATAATCAACATTAGACAAGGGAAGAAAATCTAAAGTTTCAAGAGATGCTCGCCACATAGGATTAGATGTACTAAACTCATAATTAGTGCCTCTATTTCCACCCAAATTTTTTAAAGAAACACCTCTTCCTTCCTTAACATTTAACTTTGCACGCTCTTGAGCATTTATGGGGGTTTTCTTAGCATCAACTTTTTTAAAAAACCCTTTTCCACATGAATTCATGGAAAAAGCTAAAAATGTTAAGAATATTATTTTGATAATCATTGAAGATAATTTCATATTTATTAGTATTATCATGAACAATAAAAAAACCAATTAAATAAGGTAAATTAGGCTTTTTTGGGGTGTTGCAATAATAACACACATTAACAAATTTTCGATGAAAAAGCTAAAATTTTATCATGTTAACCAATAATAAATGTAAATTATCGCTGTTAAATAAATATTTAGTTAACAAACAACAAAGGAAAAACAATGAATAAACTAACTAAAATAACGTTAGCAGTTCTTACTTCTTTTGCTATGCTTTCTTCTGTATTAACTGCAGGCGAATTCTCAGTAACTGGTGGAGTTAAAGGTACATACTCTATTAGAAGCTCTGACTCTCCTTCAGGCGGAAACGATCTTGGTAAAGGTTTAGGAATAACTAACGAATTTACTTTAGGTGCAAGCGGAGAGCTAGACAATGGAATGACGTGGAATTACGCTCAAGACATTGATAACGCTACAGTACAAGATGATGCTAAACTAACTATGACTACTGATTTCGGTACAATTGGTATGTTTATATCTGAAGGTAGCTTGTCACAAAAGTATAAGTTCGATAACAGTGCTTATGGAATAGGTTCTGACACCGGTTACGGTGGAGGTGCTACTTCATCTGGAGCTTCTGCAAACACTATGCAGTACGGAACTAACCTAAGTTCTTACAACAACTTACAATACCACTTACCAAACGGTATATTACCATTAGGCGGAACATTCAAAGCTGGATATTCTCCTAGCGCTAATACTGGAGCTAATAACTCTGGAAACTCAGGTGGACAGGCATCAGCAGAAGCTAAAGTTGCAGAATATGCATTAACATTAGCTCCAACAGATGCTTTATACATCGGTGCTTCTTACTTTGATAAAAGTGGTGAGACTGCGGTACAACAAGGTTATGAAGCAGGTTCATTAGTAGGTAAATACACTTATGGCCCAGTTGGCATAGGTTATGGTCTTACTAGAGTTGCACTAGCGTTAGACGCTGTTGCAGGTACTGCGTACACGCAAGGATACTTAAACAGAGCTGTATCTATTGGTTACGCTGTTAATGATGACTTATCTGTATCATTTGCTAGAGAAGAGTCAGAAAAAGCAATTAAGACTTACACTGCTGCAGGTTCAGGTGGTAACGTTGCTCTAACAAGAACTGACGTAGAAATGGAAATACAAACAATTCAAGCTGCATACACAATGGGCGGAATGACTATTTCAGTATCTATGAAAGATGTAGAGAACGACAGTTATACTAAGGATAAAGACGTAAAAGAAACTTTAGTTGCTTTTGCGATGGCATTCTAAGTATTTAAACTTAATTTAAAAAAGCCGGCTAGTAATAGCCGGCTTTTTTTTTATCTCACTAAAAATCGCCATAGACTTAGAATTAACAATTTTCAATGAATTCAAATTATTCAATCTAATTCCGCCTAATGGAATGAGATGTAATAAGGATGTTTTTTCAAATAAATTAAATTTAACAATACCAAGAAATGATTTTTTCTCTTTATAATTTGTCCTAAACAATCTTGAAAAGATAACACTTTTACAACCTTGTGCTTTTTTAATACTAATTTCTTTATAATTATGAGCCGATCCAATTACCTCAAGATGTTTTTTCCTTTTTAAACTGTGCGCTAAATTTCTGTTAAAAGCAGATAAGTATAATCCATCAGCTTTCAATAAAGTTAAAAGTTTAATATCATTAGCTATAAAGAATTTGATGTTTTTTTGTTTACATCTTAATCTAAATTTAATTAATTCATGAACGTTTTCTTTTTTTCCTACGTTTCTATAAATTATTATAAATTTTTTTTTATTTTTAAATAAACTCAAATTTAATATTTGAGTATTCTCAATATATAAGTAATAATTGTCTTTAAAAGCAAACATATGAATATAATAATTGAAAGATTAAACAAAATAAAATCTAATATTAAGAATGATAAAATTAATATAATTGCTGTTAGTAAAACTTTCCCTTTAGAGACTATTAGACCTTTAGTAGATGCTGGTCATATACATTTTGGTGAAAATAAAGTTCAAGAAGCTGAAACTAAATGGGGCAACTTAAGAAAAAATAACAATAATTTAAAACTTCATATGATTGGAAAATTACAAAGTAATAAAGCAAAAAAGGCCGTGGAAATTTTTGATTATATTCATTCGGTAGATAACAAAAAGCTAGCAGACATTTTAAGTAAAGTTGAGAGTAATTCTGGTAAAAAACTAAAATATTTTATTCAAGTCAATGTAGGAGGAGAAAAACAAAAATCTGGTATTCAACCAAATGAATTAGATGATTTCTATACATACTGTGTAAAAAATTTAAATTTAAATGTAATTGGCTTAATGGCTATTCCACCAAATGACAAAACCGTAGAAAATCATTTTAAATACTTATATGAAACAAATGCTTCACTTGGTTTAAAAGACTTAAGTATGGGAATGTCTGCTGATTATTTATTAGCCTTAAAATACAATCCTACCTACCTAAGAATAGGAAGTTTAATATTTGGAAGTAGAAGTTAACGAATAATAAGTTTCGTATCTTTTTTAATATATTTTAGTAAATTCTTTAAATCTTTTTTAGATATAGCGACACAACCATGTGTTGGTTTATAATTTTTAGATGCTATATGTAAAAATATAGCACTACCTTTATTTTTTTTTTACTGGTTTAATATTAAAATTAATTACGATTAAAATATCATAAATATTTTTTTTTTTATAAAGTTTTTCATTGCTTTGCTCAAAAGGTAACCTAATTAATTTATTATAATATTTTGATTTGGGATCATCACACCACCCCATATTTTTTTTAATTACTTTCTTGATTAAATTTGTTTTAATACTTGAAATTCTATCTTTTCTATAAAATAAGGTTTTAAACGAAAAAGTACCTTTTGGAGTGCATCCATCGCCTTCTTTCTTGAATCTAGTAAGACCCCTTTTTCCAATAGCACACTTTACTTTATACTTATTAAATAATAGTTTTTTATTTATTAAATTTATATGCATAATAAAAATTTTAAACCTAGCGTTCTTTGTCTTATTAATAAAGAATTTAGCAATTCTTTAGAGGAACTTAAAGACTATTTGGATTTTTCTTTAATTGTTTGTGAAAACTTACAAAGTGATATTTTATCTATGAAATATGAGGCATTATTGATCGACGCAGCAAGCTTAGACGAAAAAGATAAAAAATTTGTAAATACGAATATACAAAAACCAAAATTATTTATTTGTAGCTCCAGTCAATTTAAAAATATTCAAGACGAAGAAAGAGTAGAATTACCTTTAAATATAGTTGATTTAAATAAAAAAATTATACAAATTATAGCTGGTAGAAAATTTGCTAAAAACTCTTCTCTTACTATTAAAGAATATATATTAGATAAAAATGAAAAAAAAATTACAAAAGATAAAGTGTCGATTACACTAACAGAAAAAGAGATTCAACTAATTGAGTTATTATCTAGCAGTAAAGAGCCTACTAAAAAAAACACCGTACTTAAACAAATATGGGAATATGCAGACGATGCTGATACTCATACGGTAGAAACACATATTTACAGACTGAGAAAAAAAATATTAGATAAATTTAATGATAATGATTTTATAAAGAATACTAAAAATGGATATCTGATTTGAAAAAAAGAAATAAAGTTGCTGCTGATTTATTTACGAGAAAGTATAGAAAAAGGATAGTGACACCTAAAAAGGGGAAAGGTAGTTTTAAAAGAAAAAAAAAATAGTTTTTTAAAATATTTATATTCTAGCACCAATTTTTTGAATAATTTCACTTGATAATTCAGTCCCTTTTTCTAGACTATCCCTTATCGATAAGTTGTTAGTAAGCCCATGTAGAAATCCTGCTGCAAATAGATCCCCGGCACCTGTTAAATCAAGTATATTAATATTTTTTTTTACTCCTATTTCAATTACTTCATCTCCTTTTATAGCTACGGAACCATTTTCACCTCTAGTGATAATAATTAATTTCTTTAGATCTTTACTAAATGAAATTACTTCCTCAAATTTTTTTGCATTTATTAAAGAGGTAAACTCTTGTTCATTTCCAAAGGTAATATCTAATTTATTTTTTACTAGATCTAAGAAATATTTTTTATGTCTCTCTACACAAAATAAATCTGATAAAGACATTGATACTTTCTTTGCACTTTCAATAGCTTTAAAAAACGCTTTTTTGGGATTACCTTCATCCCATAAATAACCTTCTAGAAGTACCATATCGCTTTCTTTAATAGCTTTTGAATCTATATCATTTTCGTCTATTTTTCCTGCTATTCCAAGGAAAGTGCACATTGTTCTTTCAGAGTCAGGTGTAATTAATATTAAGCATGTACCAGTAGATAATTCTTCTTTTTTTTTGGAATAAAAGAAATTGACATTTTCTTTTTTTAATCCTTCCTCATATTTAATTCCTAAACCATCATCATTTATTTTACCAATAAAACCCACTTTGTTCCCAAGCTGAGATAAACCCACTATAGTATTTGCTACCGAACCTCCTGAAACAGTTTCTTCAATTTTTAAGTTAGACGATAGTTTTTTAAATTCTTTTTCATCTACGAGTTTCATTGTACTTTTGGTGAGTTTATTATTTGATAAAAAATTATCATCCACTTTACATATAACGTCGACTATTGCGTTTCCTATTCCTAAAATTTTCATAATATTAAGCTTTCTTTGTTTTAATTGGGTTATTTCTATTTGGATAACAACTTTTACAGATTTTACAAGTTACACCGTAACATTCTCTAGCTCTACAATATTCTCTTCCATACCAAATTATCTGAAGGTGTAGCTTGTTCCAATGTTTCTTTGGGAATAATTTTTTAAGATCTTTTTCTGTTTGAACAACATTTTTTCCACTAGTTAAGCCCCATCTTTGTGCTAGTCGATGTATATGTGTATCAACAGGAAAAGCTGGATATCCAAAACCTTGTGACATAACAACACTAGCCGTTTTATGGCCAACTCCTGGAAGTTGCTCTAAATCTGAATAAGTTCTAGGCACTCTACCTTGAAATTTTTTAACTAATATCTTTGAGAGATTAAAAATACTTTTTGCTTTTATTCTAAATATTCCAATTTTATTGATTAACTTTTCAATTTTTTTTCTTCCCAACTTAACGTAATGTTCCGGTTTATTATATTTAGGAAAAATATTCTTTGTAACATTATTAACATTAACATCTGTGCACTGAGCTGAAAGTAAAACCGAAATTAATAAGGTAAAAGTATTTTTATAATTTAAGGGAATTGGAACTTTTGGATAAGTTTTATTTAGAATTTTAAGTATGATTTTAGATTTTTCTTTATTATTCACATTAAGAATTTTGAATTTATTTAAAATTTAACAAGTTTCTCATTGAATAAAGACCAGGTTTTTTGTTCATTATCCATTTAGCAGCCGTTAAAGCCCCCTCGGAATATAAGGCTCTATCGAAAGACTTATGATTGAGACTTATAATTTCGTTTCCACTAGAAAATTTTACCTCATGTTCACCAATCACGTTACTTTTTCTTATTGAGTTGAAATTTATTTTATTTCCATAAGGAAATGATTTTTTGTTCAAATATTTTTTTCCTATCAAACTATAAAATTCTTTATTTTTACCAGTAGCAATTCCTTTTCCCAACATTAAAGCTGTTCCAGACGGATAATCTTTTTTGTGCTTATGATGTACTTCATAAACTTTACTTAAAAAATTATTTCCTAAAGATTTCGAAGTTATTTCAGTTAGATACATGAGTAAATTAACACCTAAACTCATATTACCAGCTTTAAGTATAGGTATTTTTTTTGAGAATCCTCTTATCAGACTCTCTTCTTTTTTAGTAAAACCTGTTGTTCCAATTATTACCCTTTTCTTTTGTTTTGCAGCAACTTTTAAAATTTCTAAAGTACATTTAGGTATAGTGAAATCAATTATTACATCTGCTCTTTTAAAAGCATATTCTGTATTTAAATCTGGCTTGATTCCAGCTATCTTTTTATTCAATGCATACCTCTCCGTTAAGGAGACTATTTTGAAATTATTATTTTTTTTAGACGACTTGATCAGCTGTTGGCCCATTCGTCCCATACATCCAGTTATGGCTAAATTAATTATTTTCATTATTTAGATTTCCAAAATTTTTTAGCTTTATCAAAAAAATTCTTAATTAATGGATTTGGCTTAGTTTCCTCCAGTTTTTTAAATTCTTCTAAAAGTTCTTTTTGTTTTTTTGATAATGATACAGGAACCTCAGTAATAATTCTAATATATAAATCACCATATATATTTCTCCTTAATATAGGCATACCTTTTCCTTTTAATCTAAATTGTTTTCCATGTTGAGTCCCGGCCGGTATTCTAATTTTAGATTTTCCACCATCAATAGATGGTACTTCGACTGTAGTTCCAAGTGCTGCATCTGAAAAGGTAATAGGTAGTTCATAATAAATATTCTCTTCAGATCTTTTAAAGATATTATGGTTATCAATTGAAATAAATAAATATAAATCTCCATTGGATCCTCCTTTTGTTCCCGCCTCTCCTTTCCCAGAAAGCCTTATCCTTGTGCCATCATCAACACCTCTAGGTATTTTAACTGTTAAATTTTCGTTGCTTTGTACTTTTCCGTTTCCAATACATTCACTACAAGGTTTACCTATTGTCTCTCCATACCCACTACATTGTGGACAAGTTTGTTGAATTGTAAAAAAACCTTGGCTAGATCTTACTTTGCCTTTTCCGTCACAATAATTACAACTAACTGGTTTCGATCCTTTGGCGGCACCACTTCCAGAACAGTCTGAACATTTTTTATAAGTAGTATATTTAATATTTTTTTCTAATCCTTTATAAGCTTCTTCTAAGTTAATTGATAAATCATATCTTAAGTCATTACCTCTGTTACTTGATCTCCTTGAGGATCTACCACCACCAATATCTCCGAAAAAATCCTCAAAAATATCTGAAAAAGAAGAGGTATCAAATCCACCAAAACCTTGCCCACCACCACCTTCAAAAGCTGCATGGCCGAATTGATCATAGTTAGATTTTCTCTTTTCATCTGAAAGAATATGGTAGGCCTCACTTGCTTCTTTGAATTTTTCTTCAGAGGCTTTATCACCCTTGTTTTTATCTGGATGATATTTAAGCGCTAATTTTCTATAGGCTTTTTTTATTTCATCTTTAGAAGATGACTTAGTTATACCTAAGACATCGTAACAATCTCTCTTAACCAAAGGACGTCTCCTATTTTAATTGTATCTTAGGCGCTTTTTTCTTTATCTTCTTTTACGTCTTCAAAGTCTGCATCAACAACGTTTTCTTTATCTTTAGCATCAGGCTTGTCATCTTTTGAAGCTTCAGCTTTTGGCTGATCCTTTTGTTGACTTTTATAAACTGCTTCGCCTAATTTCATTGATACTTGAATCAAAGTTTGTGTTTTCTTTTTAATTTCTTCCGAGTCTGTTCCGTCAAGAGATTTTTTTAGATCTGCTATTCCGTCTTCTATCGATTTTTTTTCTTCAGCTGTAACTTTATCTCCATGTTCTTTTAAACTTTTTTCTGTTGAAAATATTAAACTATCAGCTTGATTTCTAGCATCTACACCCTCTCTTTTCTTTTTATCTGCTTCTTTATTAGCCTCAGCTTCTTTAACCATTTTTTGTATCTCTTCATCCGTTAAACCACCCGAAGCCTGAATTTGAATTTTTTGTTCTTTACCAGTGCCTTTATCTTTTGCAGAAACATTTACTATACCGTTAGCGTCAATATCAAAGGTAACTTCAATTTGTGGTGTTCCTCTTGGTGCTGGCGGAATTCCAACTAATTCAAAATTTCCCAGTATTTTGTTGTCAGCAGCCATCTCTCTTTCACCTTGCAATACTCTGATAGATACAGCGGGCTGGTTGTCTTCAGCTGTAGAAAATACCTGGCTTTTTTTAGTTGGTATGGTTGTATTTTTATCTATTAACTTTGTAGATACACCTCCAAGAGTTTCAATTCCAAGAGACAATGGTGTAACATCTAATAAAAGAACGTCTTTAACGTCACCTTGAAGAACGCCCGCTTGAATAGCAGCGCCCATTGCAACAACTTCGTCTGGGTTAACACTTTTATTTGGTTCTTTACCAAAGAAATTTTTAACAGTTTCAATTATTTTTGGCATCCTAGTCATTCCACCGACCAGAACAACTTCGTTAATTTCTGCTGCTGAGAAACCAGAGTCTTTTAATGCAATTTTACAGGGTTCTAAAGTTCTTTCAACAAGACCCTGCACAAGTGCTTCAAGTTTAGCTCTAGTGAATTTCAAGTTTACATGTTTGGGTCCTGTTTTATCCGCTGTAATAAATGGAAGATTAATTTCGGTTTGAGTAGCAGATGAAAGTTCAATTTTAGCTTTTTCCGCAGCTTCCTTCAATCTTTGTAAAGCAAGTTTGTCATTTCTTAAATCTATGCCATTATCCTTTTTAAATTCATCTATTAGATAGTTAACTATTTCATCATCGAAATCTTCACCACCAAGAAAAGTATCTCCATTAGTAGACTTAACTTCAAAAACACCATCCCCAATTTCTAATATAGATACATCGAATGTACCTCCACCCAAATCATAAACAGCAATTTTTTGACCCTTTTTTTTATCTAAACCATAAGCCAAGGCGGCCGCAGTAGGCTCGTTAATTATTCTTAAAACTTCTAAACCAGCAATTTTTCCAGCATCTTTTGTAGCTTGTCTTTGAGCATCATTAAAGTAAGCAGGTACGGTAATAACTGCTTTTGTTACAGCCTGACCTAAATATTTTTCTGCGGTTTCTTTCATTTTTTGCAAAACAAACGCAGATATCTGAGATGGTGAATATTTTTTACCCTTACCTTCTACCCAGGCTTCATTATTTTCTGATTTGACAATCTTAAAAGGAACTTTTCCAATATCTTTTTTTACAGTCTCGTCATCGAAAGATCTACCTATCAATCTCTTTGCAGCAAATATTGTATCAACCGCATTTGTAACAGCCTGTCTTTTTGCCGGCTGTCCAACTAGTTTTTCATCGTTTTCAATAAACGCTACAACTGATGGAGTCGTTCTAGCTCCTTCAGCATTTTCTAAAACTTTTGCCTGAGAACCATCCATGATAGATACACATGAATTAGTCGTTCCTAGGTCTATTCCAATTACTCTACTCATATTTTATATCCTTTTATTGTTAACTTTTATATGGGTGCTTTTTCTTCTTCTGCAAGTCTATTAAGAGCCTTTTTTTTCTTCTTTTTCCTCTATATTTTGGGTTTTTTTCTTTGAAACTCCAACATACGTTGGCCTCAGGAGTCTTGAGCCTAATCTGTAACCTGCCTGAATTTCTTGAGTAATGGTTCCTGGTTCAAGACTATCGTCCTCAACTTCTAGCATAGCTTGATGTAAATTCGGGTCAAATTTTTTATTTTTGGTATCGATTTTTTTAATATTGTTTTTTTCAAAAATAGATACTAAATCTTTTTCTAAAATTTCTATATTCTTAAGAAATTTATTTAAATCTTCATTTTTTTTAAGATCCTCGTCATTTTTTATTGAAATTTTTGCTCTTTCTAAATTATCTAAAACCGAAAGGGTTTCTTTTGCTAGATTAAAACCACCATATTCAAAAGCTTCTTTTAATTCTTTTTCAAATCTTCTTCTTTGATTTTCTATTTCTGCTAAAGATCTTAATAATTTTTCTTCTGCCTCTTTCAATTTTTCTTCAATAGATAAATCTTTTTTCGTGTCAGATTCCTCTTTTTCAACTACAATTTCTTCGTCATCTTTTTTTATATTTTCTTCCATTATAACTGCTATATAGTACTAAAAAATTTAATTACTAGAGGAAAATGAAAAAAAAAATTGACATTCTAATTGGGACACACAACAAAGGAAAATTTAAAGAATTAAGCAGTTTATTGTCTAAAAAATTAAAAAAAATATCTCCTGTAACGTTGCGAATTAAAAGCCCTAGAGAAAATGGAAAAACTTTTCTAGCTAACTCAAAATTAAAAGCCAAATATTTCTATCGTAATTCTAAAATATTGTCTTTATCAGATGACTCAGGTTTATCAGTTGATTGTCTGAATGGAAGACCTGGTATTCTTTCGGCTAGGTTTGCAAAAAAAAATGGAGGATTTACAAAGGCTATGAAAAAAATTATTAAAGAGGTAAAAGATAAAAACAAAAATAGAAAAAATAAAAATTTAAAGGCAGAATTTGTTTGCAGCCTTTCTATTTACGGTAAGACAGGAAAATTTATAAATGCCGTAGGTAAAATAAAAGGAACTATATCAAAAAAAATAGCTGGAGATAATGGATTTGGTTTTGACCCTATTTTTATCCCAAATAATCAGAAGCTAACATTTGGTCAAATGAGTAAAAGAAAAAAAATGAGGATGGACCATAGATTTGTAGCTTACAAAAAATTAAAAAAAAAAATTAATTTTTTATAAACTTACCGTCTTTAATTTTATAAATTTTTAATTCTTGAAATACCTTTCCGTCCTTAAAACTAAATGTACCTATCTTGCCACTGATTTTATCTTTAATTAAAAAATCATTAATAGAATCAAGTCCATTATTTTTTGAAAAAATGTAATAGATTAAACCTAAAGCATCATAAGCTAATATTGTTATTTCATTTGGCTCAGATTGGAAAGTTTTCAAATATTTTTGATTGTAATCAGCAAAGTTTCTCAAGTTTATAGAAGGGTAATATAAATTTTTTACTGAATTCTCATAAAAAATACTTTTATCAAACCATTGGTTTACCGTTGTAAAAATAACTTCTTCATCACTTACATCAGAAAAAATTAAAGATGTTAAAGCACTTTTAAGGCTACTTCCGAAATCAATTATAATCACGGAGTCAAAATTCACTTTTCCTAAAGTATACCTTTGTTCTAATATTTTTAATTCTCTTTTAGATGCATAATCATCCTTTCCTTCTAAAATTTTTTTTCTTGATTTTAAATTATATTTTCTTTGAGAATAATTAGTTAATTTTTGTATTTCTCCAGTTAAAATCTTTGGATCTGAGCTATATTTGAATATTTTATAATTCTTTAAGTTAATATTTTTTATTTTACTTTCTATAAATTTGGAATATTGATTATTTGGAAACATAATAATTGTTTTTTTTTTCTTTCTTTCTAAAATAAATTTTTCAATAGCAGCTAATTGTGACTCTAAACTGATCCCGATGCTTATTATATTGCCTTCTATAATTGGGTTTTTGTTTGACAGTGAAATAAAAATCAAATCTTTGTGTTTTTTAATTTCGTTAAAATTATTTGAGTCAGTCGGACCTATTATTACTTTGGCCCCTGCTTCTCTAATTTCTTGAATAGCATTATTTAGTTGTGTAATATTATTTGTTCCAGAGTCACGAGGAATTATTTTTATGTTTGAGTCGTTAATTTCATCAAGGGCAAGTTGTATTGAAAATAGTAAAGAGTCTCCAAGATTTTTGTACTCGCCGGAAAAAGGAGCTAATAAACCAATTTTGAGTTCTCGATTATTTTCATTTGATGATAAATTAGAGTTAAAAAATATTAGTATATAGGTTAAAAATATAATAATTTTTTTATTCATATTTAATGAACTCTTTTAAACCAGGCTTATACATTGTTTCAACTCCCATAGGCAATCTTAATGATATAACATTAAGAGCTTTAGATGTATTAAAAAAGTCTGATATCATTTTGTGTGAAGATACTAGAAGATCATTAAAATTACTAAATCATTATAATATTAAAAAAAAGTTAGTTTCCTATCATAAGTTTAATGAAAAAAGAGAACTCAATAAAGTTATAGAATATTTAAATGAAGGCAAAATTTTGTCTTTAATCTCAGATGCTGGCACACCTACATTATCTGATCCTGGTTCTTTACTTATCAAAGAATGTATTAAAAAAGAAAAAAATGTTTATCCTATACCAGGCCCATCTTCTATTACGGCTTCAATAAGTATATCTGGTTTTCGAGATCAATTCATTTTTTATGGTTTTTTGCCAAAAAAAGAAAAAGAACTAGAAAAATGTCTATCAGGTTTAAAAAATTTAAATTTTTCATTAGTTTTTTTTGTGCCTGGTTTAAAAATAAATTTTTATATTAAAAAATTTAAAACTTTTTTTTCTGGAAGAGATATTTTAGTAGCTAGAGAAATTACTAAGATTCATGAAACCTTTTATAGAAACTCAATAGACAAAATGCAAATTTTTAAGAGTTCTCCCAAGGGAGAGCTTACAATTGTGATTTCTAAAAAAAAAATTATAAAAGAAAACACAAATATTCTTGATATAAATGCTCAAGCTATTAATTATTTAAAAAAATATAGCTTAAAAGACGTCGTTGATTTAATATCAAAAAAAGAAAAAGTTTCTAAAAAAAAAGTATACGAAATATGTCTAAAGATTAAAAATGATTAAAAAATTAATTAGTTTTACAATATTATTATTATTTTTAAATTCCTGCAATACTCAAGTAGGAGGCTTCAGTAAAGGAGTTAGTATCACATTTGATCCTAGAACTGTTGGGATGCAAATAGATGATACAATTATGCAAAAAAATCTCATCGCTCGACTTGCCTTGATTGAAAAAAAATATTTTTTATCTATACAAGTGGAGGTATTAGACGGAAGAATATTTGTGACGGGAAAAGTGAATGAGCCAGAAGAAAAAATTAAAATTACCAAGATGGCCTGGGAAACCAAAGGAGTAAGGTCAGTAAAAAATGCAATTGAGATAAGAGGTAATAGCAATTTTAAAAGTCAAGCTGGTGATATCTTAATTACATCACAATTACGAACCGCAATGATTTTAAGTAAAAAAATAAAATCTGCAAACTATGCTTTAGAAACAATTGATAAAAAAATATATATTTTTGGAATAGCTATGAATGATAGTGAAAAGGATGAAGTACTTAAAGAAGCCAATAAAATATATAATGTTAAAAAAGTAATTCCTACAATTTATTTAGTTTCTGAATTAAGTAGAAATAAAATTTAGTTTTTTTCATAATCAATTACATCTGAAGAAAAAGCAGCGATAGAAGCTAAGTTTAGTATATCTGAAGTAGTAGATCTTAGTGGAGCAACTTCAATTGGAAGACCAAGTCCTATTAATAGAGGACCAATTAATTTGGCACCACCAAAAGATTTCATTAATTTAGTAGAGATGGCTGCGCTATGTAATGCTGGCATAATTAATATGTTTGCATTTCCAACTATTTTTGAGAATGGATAAATTTCTTTGTATATTGGATTTAAAGCTACATCTGGCTGCATTTCACCGTCAAAGTCAAAATCAACTTTTTTTGTTTTAAGTAACTCAATAGCATCTCTTACATGTTTTGTATTTTTTGAAACAGGTTTTCCAAAAGTAGAATGTGATAAGAAAGCTACTTTTGGATCGAATCCAAATAGTCTAGCTACTCTCACACAAGAAATCGATACTTTTGCTAATCTCTCAGCAGTTGGAAAATCTCTAACATTTGTATCTGCAACTAAAATAGTTTTTCCTCTTGATACCATCATTGTCATTCCGAAAATTTCTTCTCCTGGTCTTGGATTAACCACTTTCTTTAATTTTTCAATTGATGCTGCGTAATGTCTGATATTTCCTGTGACCATCGCATCGGCATCTTTACAAGCAATCATTGAAGAACCCCAAGCAATTCTGTCATTTCTTACAAGTCTATCCACATCTCTTTCAAGCTGACCATCCCTTTGAAGTTTTTTATATAAATATTTTACATACTTTTCTCTTTTATTTTTATCTGTTGAGTTTACAATTTCTATATTAAAGTTTTCATCAAGACCTATTATTTTTAATTGTTCCTTAATTCTTTTTTCAGCACCGATTAAAATAGGAATTCCTAATTTATTTTTTCCAAATTCAATCGCAGCTTTAAGCATATTTTGATCCTCTCCTTCTGCAAATATAACTTTTTTAGGATTTTTTCTAATTTTTGCATTAATCCCTTGCATAAGAGACATCGAAGGATCTAACCGATTAGTTAATTCATCTTTATAAACTTCTAAATCAATAATTTTTTTTCTTGCTACTCCACTTTCCATTGCAGCCTTAGCAACCGCTGAAGGTATTACGCTTATGAGCCTAGGATCAAACGTAGACGGTATGATGTAATCTTTTCCATATTTCGGTCTGTCACCTCCATATGCTGAAACTACTTCGTCAGGCACATCTTCTCTTGCCAATAAAGCGATTGCTTTTGCAGCGGCAACCTTCATTTTTTCATTAATTTCTTTTGCTCTAACATCTAAAGCGCCTCTAAAAATATATGGAAAACCAATTAGGTTATTTACTTGGTTGGGATAATCTGATCTTCCTGTAGCTATAATCGCATCTTTTCTGACTTCTTGAATCTGCTCTGGCTTAATTTCTGGATCTGGATTTGCACAAACAAATATAATTGGATTTTTAGCCATACTTGCTATCATATCTTTTGAAACAACATCTTTTGCTGAAAGACCTAAAAATACATCAGCATTTTTAATTGCTTCTTTAAGAGTTCTGTGTTTTGTTTCAATCGCATGTGCAGATTTAAACTGATCCACATTATCTCTACCTTTAAAAATTACTCCTTTTCGATCACACATTATAACATTCTCATTCTTAACTCCTGAACTTTTAAACAAATTAGTACATGCAATTGCAGAAGCTCCAGCACCGTTTACTACAACTTTAACATCGCTAATTTTTTTCCCCGAAATATCTAACGCATTAATTAATGCTGCAGTAGTTATAATAGCTGTACCATGCTGATCATCGTGAAAAATAGGAATGTCTAAAAGTTCTTTTAATTTTTGCTCAATTATAAAGCAGTCAGGTGCAGCTATATCTTCTAGATTAATTCCACCAAAAGTATTTCCAATATTTTTTATTGTGTTTATGATTTCTTCAGCATTAGATCCTGTAACTTCAATATCAATAGAGTCGATGTCTGCAAATCTTTTAAATAAAACAGCCTTACCCTCCATAACTGGTTTTGAAGCTAGTGGTCCAAGATTTCCTAGTCCTAAGATGGCCGAACCATCACTTATTACTGCAACTAAATTTCCTTTACTAGTATAATCATATGCAGACTCTGGATTTTTAGCTATTTCTTTTACCGGCGCAGCTACCCCTGGAGAATAAGCTAAAGAAAGGTCTCTTTTAGTAGTTAGCGGTTTAGATGATATTACCTCAATTTTGCCAGACTTTCCTTTAATATGGAAATCTAGAGCTTCTTTATCCGAGTAGTGATCTATCTTAGATTTTTTTGTCATTTAGAGTTTAAGTATGTAATATAATTTGAGATATATCACTATTAATTTGTGGCTTAATTTAGAACTTATGAATTTATTATCATCCGCTACAGTATTTAGCTTTTTTACTTTAATAAGTAGACTACTTGGGTATGTCAGAGATATATTAATTGCTATTTTCCTAGGAGCTACAATTTATGCAGACGCATTTTTTGTAGCATTTCGCCTACCAAATACTTTTAGAAGATTATTTGCAGAGGGCACATTTAACGCAGCCTTTATTCCGAGCTATACAGCAGAAAGAATAAAAAGTAAAAAAAAGGGTAAAAAATTTGCTGATGATGTTCTTGGAATTATATCAATCGTTCTCTTATTTATAGTTGCTTTGGCAGAAATTTTTACACCTTTTTTAGTCTATCTAATCGCTCCTGGTTTTTACGATAATTTGACTAAATTTAATTTAGCTGTCGAGTTAACAAGAATTACATTTCCTTTTCTTTTTTTTGTAAGTCTATCTTCTTTCTTTTCTGGAATCTTAAATTCTAATAATAAATTTGCTGCAGCTGCTGCAGCACCAATAATCTTAAATATTATTTTAATTTTTTCACTTATTGCTTCTTTTCTTTTAAAATTAAATTTTGCTACGAATCTTTCTTATGGAGTTACTTTTGCAGGCATAATTCAATTAATATTTCTTATTATTTATACAAAAAAATATTATAAGCCTTCGTTTAAATTAAAAATTAAGATAAGTTCAAAATTAAATTTCTTTTTTAAAAAACTTGTGCCGAGTATATTTTCATCAGGAGTAACTCAAATAAATATTTTGATTGGAACAATTATAGCTTCTTTTGAAACAAGTGCAGTTTCTTACTTGTATTACGCTGATAGAGTTTATCAAATTAATTTAGCAATTGCAGGCATAGCTGTTGGTACTGTTTCTTTACCGGTACTATCTAAGGCCATAAAGAATAAAAATTTCACTAAAGTTTATAATATTCAAAATAAATCAATTGAATTATCATTATTATTATCTATTCCAGCCTCATTAGGTTTGATCTTAGCCTCAAATCAAATAGTTAGCGCATTATTTGGATATGGATCTTTTAACGAAAAAGATGTGGATTTTACTAGCCAGGCTTTAGAATATTTTGGATACGGAATTCCAGCTTTTGCGTTAATAAAAATTCTTTCAAATTTTTTCTTTGCTAGAGATAATACGAAGATACCTTTTTATATTTCATTTTTCATAGTAATTTTAAATCTGATAATTAGTATAAGTTTTTTTAAAGTTATTGGTTTTTTAATCATTCCTATTGCCACTTCAATCTCTACCTGGATAGGTGTGGTTATATATATAATTGCACTATATCAGCGAAAATCTGTAATTGCTGAGTTGAATTTAGTTAAAAATATTTTAAAAATTATTTTATCAACTATAATAATGTCATTATTACTAATTTATTGTTTAGATATTTTTGCAGAAAGCTTAGAATATCTTAATGAATTTAAGTCTGTATATCTTCTTTTAATTGTTGGTTTTGTAGCAACAGTTTATTTGATATCATGTTATTTATTAAAAATATTAAATATTAATAAATATAAAACAAATTGAAATGATTAATAAAAAATTGGTATTCTCTGGTGTTCAACCTACTGGAAATTTACATTTGGGCAACTATTTGGGAGCTTTGAAAAATTTTGTTTCTTTGCAAAAAAATATGGAATGTATTTATTGTGTAGTTGACCTACACGCCATAACTGTTTTTCAAAATCCAAAAGACTTAAAAGAAAATATTTTAGAAACCACTGCAGGTTTTCTTGCATCAGGGTTAGACTCAAACAAAAGTATAATATTTAATCAATCATCCGTATCCGGACATGCTGAACTTGCTTGGATTTTAAATTGTGTTTCAAGAATGGGTTGGTTAAATAGAATGACACAATTTAAAGATAAAGCGGGTACTGATAGAGAAAAGGCTAGTGTCGGCCTATATATTTACCCAAACTTAATGGCAGCTGACATTCTTTTATATAAAGCAACCCATGTTCCTGTAGGAGCTGATCAAAAACAACACTTGGAATTATCAAGAGACATAGCACATAAATTTAATAAAGATTTTAAATGTGAAGATTTCTTTCCACTTCCAGAACCATTAATACAAAATAATATTTCAAGAGTTATGAGTTTAAGAGATGGTACAAAAAAGATGAGTAAATCTGAAGAGTCAGATTTTTCAAGAATTAATTTGAAAGACACTGAAGATGAAATTGTTAAAAAAATTAAAAAGGCAAAAACGGACTCGGAGCCCATACCAGATAACGAAAAAGATTTAAAAACAAGACCAGAGGCTCTAAATTTGTTAAATATTTATGCAGATTTAACAAACAATTCTACCTCTAATGTTTTAAAAGAAATGAGTGGAAAAGAATTTTCTTATGTAAAAACAAAACTAGCAGATGCCTTAGTTAGTGTAATTTGTCCTATAGGAAAAAAAATAGGCCAATACATGAACGATAAGTTGTATTTAGAGAAGGTTTTAAATAAAGGCACAGAAAAAGCCAAGATTAAATCTGAGGAAAACCTTAAAAAGATACGTGATATAGTCGGATTTATATAATATAAGGTATACGAATGATACAAACAGAACAGACACCAAACCCCAATTCAATTAAGTTTCTTTCCGATGAAACTATATCAGCAATTGGAACTGAAGAATTTCAAAAAAAAGAAATTAAAGATATCAAAAATATATTTATAAAAGAATTACTTAACTTTCAGGGTGTTGAATTAGTTCTATTGGCTGAAAAATTTATTACTGTAAAAAAGACTGAAGATGCATCATGGGAAAAACTTAAACCGGAAGTAATTTCTCATATAAATGATTATTTTCAGAAAAATAATAAACCGATCCTAGATGAAGAAATTACTCAGCAGGATACGCAAGACATTAATAATGAGACTATAATTAAGATTAAAGAAGTGTTGGACAGTAAAATCAGACCAGCTGTTGCAAGAGATGGTGGAGATATTAAATTTAAATCTTTTGAAAATGGAGTTGTTAAAGTTGAGTTGCAAGGAAGTTGCTCAGGCTGTCCAAGTTCATTAATGACTTTAAAAAAAGGGGTTCAAAATCTTCTTTGCCATTATATTTCTGAAGTAAAATCTGTAGAGGCGATATAAATGAAAAAAATTAACAGTTACAGAGATAAATTATTAGAATTAGCTTCTATTTATAAAATTTCTGATATCAAAAACTATACTAAAAATAAAAAATATTTAACAACAGCCCAGATCGAGCATATTTTAAAAAAAAATAAAGTACCAATTCCCACAGAAATAAATAAAAGTATTTTAGAAATTCACTCAAAAAAAATTATAAAACCAGTTAATGAAGTTGGGAGTGTTATTGGAAATTTTGTTAATTCAACAGTAAATGTTTTTCTTGCCTCTATTATGTTTGTTGTTAGAGCTATTCGAGATTGTTATAACTACATAATAAACAGCATATTTAGTTTTTTCTCATTTTTAACTAAAACAATTATTAGTGCATTAAACAATATATACAATTTTAAAGTAGAGGAGAGAAAGGCAAATAAAGCTGTTACTAGTGTCGTAACTTTTACTTTTATTATTTTTTTAATCACAGGCGGCATTCAAATTAAAAACATCTTACAAGAACAAAATGATCCTTTGAAAAATCAAGTTTTAAAAGAACCTCTTAAAAAAAAAGAAATAATTAAAGTACCGAAAGAAGAAGTAGTTGAAAAACCTAAAAAACAAGAAAAAAAGATTGCAAAAAAACCAGAGAAAAAAATACCTAAATCACCAGAAAAGGTTAAAGAATTTATATTACCAGATTTAAATTTGAAAACTGAAACTGTGTTGTCACTTTTTGCTGACGTAGAATATGATTTAAAAAAAGTCAGAAAAAATAAGTTAGTTAAACCCATTTATTTTACTCAATTCCCAAAAGATTTAGATGAAATAATGAGCGTTCAATTGAAAAAAGAGACATTTATAAAAATAATTCTCCCTCTTGTAGTCGCTGAAAATGAAAAAATTATTAATGATAGAAGAAAGTTAATAGATATTTCTTCCAGAAAAATGACAAGTGATAAAGAAAAATCTTGGTTAAGGCAAAAATTTAAAGAGTATAAAGTTACTAATGGCAACGTATTAGAATTATCCAAAAGAATGGATATAATTCCTATATCAGTGGCGATTGCCCAAGCAGCAAAAGAAAGTGGATGGGGCACATCAAGATTTGCTTTAGAGGGCAATGCGATTTTTGGACAATGGACTTGGAATGGAAAAGGTATAGCACCACTTGATAGATCCAAAGAAGCAAACCACAAAATTTTAAGATTTCCAATTTTAAGAGCTTCTGTAAAAGCTTATAAAAATAATTTAAATACTCACAAGAGTTATAAGGAGTTTAGAGAAAAAAGATTCTCTTTAAGAAAGAAAAAAAAATTAATTGAAGGAATTAAATTAATACATACTCTCAATAACTACGCAGAAACAGGAAAAGAGTATACAAAAACTCTAGCTAAAATTATTGAACAAAATTCCCTTAATGAATTTGAAAATGTAAAACTCAATAATTCAGTAATAAAAAAAGAATTAAATTTGTAAAATTACTTTTCAGCAATTACATATTGTAAACCTAACCATCTGTAAGAATTGGCAGACTCTCGTATTGAACAATTTACTCTTCCTCTTTCAGTAGTAAATTTTCCTGCTAAATTGATTTTAATAGTAAATTCACTTGCAAAAGTAATCTTCGACTTTCTCCATTTGTTTTGTTCATTTGAATAACAATTAATAAGTTTCAAGTTTTTTAAATTTTCAAAGAATTCTATATTTATTTTAGGTGGATTATTCAAATCACTTATATATTTTTCCTTAGGAGTTATTTTTTTAAATTTTAAAGGCAGGGTATTTAATAAAGTACTAAATCTCTTCTGTTCTCCATATTTCTCATTAATTGGAAATCGTGGTAATTCAAAAAAATCTTTAGTTTCATCAGCAACACCTGAATGTTGACCAAAAGCATATTGGAAACCTAAATCTTTAATTATTTTTTTAAACTCAAGACTGTATTCGCCAAATGGATAAGAAAAAAACTTAGAATTATATCCTAACTCTCTTTTGAAAATTAAAATTGATTTTTCTATATCTTTTTTAATTAAATTAGTCTCAAGATCTATTAAATATTCATGAGTGTGACTATGATTACCAATATGAACATAGTCCTCTTTTGCAATTTCTCTAATTTGCTCCCAAGACATATAATTGTACTTTCCAACTTCTCTCGTACTTACAAATAGTATAAAAGGTATTTTATTTTCTTTTAAAATTGGCCAAGCGTTATTATAAAAAGAAGAAAAAGCATCATCTATTGTGATTAAAATTTTTTTATTCTTTTTTCTTTCTTTTAGATTTTTTTCAAATGAATTAGGGTTAATAAATTCTAATTTATTTTTTTTTATCATTTCAATATGAGTCTTAAAATCTTTAATCATTATGTTTGTAGATGGATATTTGCTTTCATCAAATCTATGGTACATAAGAGCAATAACACCATAATCTTCTATATTTTTTTGTTGAGAATATGAATTGTTTGTGAAGAATAAAGTAATTATAAATATAAAAATGATCAAAAATTGTTTAATTTTAAATATTGTAGGCAAAGACGACAAAATAGGTTTAAAAATTGAAAATAACTTATACATAAAAAAATTTCCAAATAGTATAAAAAATAACGAAGTACTTGTTAATAGTATAACTAATTTTATTAAACAAAAAGAAATTAATATAGATAAAAACTTTTCTATATTAGTCAATGTTGGCCCCGGCAGCTTTTCAGGTATTAGGATTTCTCTTGCGGTAGCCAAAGGGATAAAGATATCAAGAGGATGCGACCTTTATGGTTATAAATCTTCAGATTTGGAGGAATTTAACCTTAAAAATATTGAATTGTTAATTACAAAAAATTTGTTAGAAAATAAATTGATTAAACCACTGTATATAAGCTAAATTAGCTAAAAAAATTAAGTTTATGATAGATATTGAAAAAAAATGCAAAGAAAAGGGTGTTAGACTAACAGATCAAAGAAAAGTTATTGCGAAAGTGATGTCTGATTCAAAATTGACTTACGGCTCAAAAGATCATCCTGATGTAGATGAGTTACACAAAAGGGTTACACTGATAGATCAGAAAATTAGTATTGCGACAGTTTATAGAACAGTAAAACTACTTGAAGAGTCGGGAATAATAGAAAGGCATGATTTTAAAGAAGGTAAATCTAGATATGAGCCATCAACCGAAGAACCTCACGATCATCTTATTGATATAAATAGCGGAGAAATTATCGAATTTGTTGATAAGGACATCGAAGCTCTACAAAATAAAGTTGCTCAAAAACTGGGTTATAAACTAGTTGATCATAAATTAGAATTATATGGTTCAAAAATAAAAAAATAAATTGTCTAAAAAATTCTTTATTAAAACTTTCGGTTGCCAGATGAATGAATACGACAGTAATCGTATTTGTGATTTGACTAAATCTGTAGGTTACCAAAGAACAGATCAAGTCTCGGAGTCAGATTGCTATATTTTAAATACATGTCACATACGGGAAAAAGCGACAGATAAAGTTTATCACGATATTGGAAGAATAAAAAAAGAATTTAAAAATAAAAAAAAACCGATTGTTTTAATTACAGGTTGTGTTGCCCAAGCAGAGGGTAATGAAATGTTAAAAAGAGAAAAGTATATAGATGGTGTAATTGGCCCCCAATCTTATCATAAAATACCAAGTGTTTTAGAAAAAATTGAAAAATCAAAAAATAAAATAAATCAAACAGACTTTGAAGTTATAGATAAATTCGATAAATTAAACCTTATAAAAAATAACAATTCGAGCATCTCATCTTTTTTAACTATACAAGAAGGTTGCGATAAATTTTGTAATTTTTGTGTTGTCCCTTATACTAGAGGTCCAGAATACTCTAGATCTTTTAAAGAATTAATTATTGAAGCAAAACAATTAATCGATAATGGTGCAAAGGAAATAACATTGCTAGGCCAAAATGTTAATGCCTATAATTCTGAAAAAAACCGATTAGCTGATTTAATTTTTAAACTAGAAAATCTAAATGGATTAGAAAGAATTAGGTATACAACGTCTCACCCAAAAGATATGACTAATGAAATTTATAAGGCACATGAATATTCTAAAAAGTTAATGCCAATACTTCATCTACCCGTTCAAAGTGGATCATCAAAAATTTTAAAATTAATGAATAGAAAACATAATGTTGAAGAATATTTAGAAATCATTAAAAAATTAAAAAAGGCAAAACCAAATATTGAATTTTCCAGTGATTTTATAATTGGATATCCAGGAGAAACTAGGAATGAATTTGAACAAACTATTAATTTAATGAAAAAAGTAAAGTTTATCAATTCCTATTCTTTTTTATATAGTGCTAGACCAGGTACTCCAGCCTATACTCTTGATTGCGAAAAAACACAAATCTTAAAAGAGAGACTATTTGAATTTCAAAAAGTTTCCGATGAAATAAAAAAAAATTATAGAAATAAATTAGTAAATACCGTTCAAAATGTATTATTTGAAAACAAATTGAAAGACCAAAGTAAATATTTTGGAAGAGATCAATATTTGAATTCAGTAGTTGTTGAGTCTAAAAAAAATATAGCAGGAAAATTAGTGGACATTAGAATAAAAAGTTTTAATCACAATACACTATTTGGAGTTATCTTAAATAATAATCAAAACGATGTAGCAGCATAAAATATGTCTAAAGTTAGTAAAATAAATCAAAACTACACTCTAAAAAAAATTGATGAAGAGACAACAAATATTCAGATTTTAGATAACAATATTTTGATATCAATAGTAGGTGAATTTAACGCTAATTTAAAAGAGTTAGAAAAATTGAGTAATACAACTATATTTTTTAGAGGAAATTCTATCACAATAAAAGGAAAAAAAGACAATATTGCCAAAGCATGTGACGCTTTAAAATTTTTAATAAATAAATTTCTTTTAACAAATTTGATTGAAAAAAATGATATAGTATTAGCAGTGAAAAAAAATTTAAATATAGAAAAAAAATCTAATATTCAGTCTTTAGGTCAATTAATTAAAACTCCAAAAAAATCTGTAATCGCTAGATCAGACAGGCAGGAGGAATATATAAAAGCATTAAAGGAAAAAGATATAACAGTGGCCCTAGGTCCCGCAGGAACAGGAAAAAGTTTTCTTGCTGTATCAGTTGCTATAACACAGTTAATGGAGAAGAAAGTTGATAGAGTAATACTATCTAGACCAGCTGTTGAAGCAGGTGAAAAACTTGGATTTTTACCTGGGGATATGAAGGAAAAAGTAGATCCATATTTAAGACCTTTATATGACGCTTTGTATGATTTGTTTGGTTTTGAAGTGATACAGAAAAAAATAGATTCTGGTGAAATTGAAATTGCTCCACTTGCTTTTATGAGAGGAAGAACGTTGAAAAATTCTTTTGCGATTTTAGATGAAGCTCAAAATGCAACCTCCACCCAAATTAAAATGTTTTTGACTAGAATAGGAGAAAATTCAAAACTTGTTGTTAATGGAGATCCAACGCAAATAGATTTAATTAGTAAGTCATATTCTGGTTTGGTTAAATCAAAGGAAATATTAAAAAATATTAAAGAAATTAAAATAATTGAGTTTGACCATAAAGATGTAGTTAGACACCCACTGGTTTCTAAAATTATTCAGGCTTTCAAAAATAATTCTGATGATAAAAGTTAATGTTATTATTAGTAATAAAAGTTGGATAAGACACATTAATAATCCGAATAGCTACTTAAAAAGTAAAGTTAAAAAACTAAATAAAAATAATAAATTCTTTAAAAATAAGTCTTTAGAATTTTCTATTTTATTATCTAATGATAGAGAAATTAAAAAACTAAATAAGCAATTTAGGAAAAAAAATAAATCAACCGATATTTTGTCCTTTCCATTTCATGAAAGAGAATTATTACGTAAAATGATGAAAAAAAAATTACCTTTTTATTTGGGTGACGTGATTATTAACTTAAAAAAAATCATAAATAAAAAAAAAAAAGTTAAAGAACAATTGAATGAATTATGGATACATGGTTTTATTCATTTATTAGGCGGGAGGCACAAAAGTGATAAAGAATATTCAAAAATGAAACGTTTAGAACAAAAATTTTATAAGCAAATTAGTTAGATGAATATTGAAAAGTTATTAAATAATCACACAATTGTAGTTTACATCATCCCCCTTTTTTTAGGTGCCTCTTCTGTTTTTAGTTTTCAACCATTTAATTTTACTTTAGTAAATTTTTTTATAATTCCATTTTTATTTTTAATAATAACTTATGTAAGTAAAAAATATAAAAGCAAATATCGAAAAAAACCATTTTTAAGAAGTTTATTCCTTATAGGATATTTATTTGGTATTGGCTTTTTCTTATCTGGAACTTTCTGGATTTCTTATTCTTTGACCTTTGATGATAATTTTAAATTTCTAATACCAATATCATTGATTATGATTCCTCTATTTTTAGGTTTATTTTTTGGTTTAGCGACTTTAACTTCTGGCCCATTTATTAAAAATGATTTTATATCAATATTATTTTTTTGTAGTGTACTCTCTTTTTTTGATTTTATAAGAAGTAAAGTATTGACAGGATTTCCTTGGAATCTTTGGGGATACAGTTGGTCGTGGTTTACAGAAGTAATACAATTGTTAAATCCATTAGGACTATTTACTTTTAACCTTTTGAGTATAACAATATTTTGTAGTCCATTGCTGTTAATTTTTAAAGGAAGGTTCAATGTAACAATATTTTTAATTCTAATTGCTCTTTTCTTTTCAAACTACATTTATGGATCGTCTTTGATAAATAAAAGTATTAAAAGAGACAATACTTCAAATATTTTATCGAGTGATAAAAATTTTATTAATATTAAAATTATTTCACCGAATTTTGACCTAAAATATAATTTATCAAATACCGAACTAATAAATTCATTTGAAAAACTTATAAAATATAGTGAGCCTACAATTGATAAAAAAACAATATTCATTTGGCCTGAAGGAATTTTTACAGGTTATAATTTCTCAGAATTAAATAAATTTGAAACAATATTTAAAAAAAATTTTAATAAAAATCATTTAGTAGTTTTTGGAATTAATACAAAAGAAAAAAATAAAATATTCAACAGTTTAGTAGTTGTTAATAATGATTTTGAAATTATTTATAAGTATAATAAAAAAAAATTAGTTCCATTTGGTGAATTTTTACCATTTGAAGTTTTTTTAAATAAATTTGGATTAAAAAAGATTACACATGGTCATGGTTCATTTTCTAAGGGTGATAAACAAAAAAATTTAATTTTAGAAAAAGCAAACATACTACCTTTAATTTGTTACGAAATAATCTTTCCTGAATTAATACAATCCCAAGGTTATAGAAATAATTTAATTATTAACATTTCCGAGGATGCTTGGTTTGGCGGGTCAATAGGTCCATACCAACATTTTGCAAAAGCAATATTTAGGTCGGTTGAAAATAATACTTATCTCGCAAGATCAGCCAATCAAGGTATAAGTGCTTTTATTAGCAATAATGGTCAAGTTATTAAGAAATTAGAACCGAATGAAACTGGCAATATAGAATTTGAAGTTCCATTAATTGTAAATAATAATAAACATAAAAATGATTTGATATTTTTTACACTTTTATTTACATATGTCTTTATCTTTTTTACATTAAGAAATAAATTTTATGACTAATAAAAAATATTTATTTACAAGCGAGTCTGTTTCTGAAGGGCATCCAGATAAAGTATGTGATAGAATTTCAGACATGGTCGTTGATAGTTATTTATCTCAAGATCCAGTAGCACGAGTTGCGTGTGAAACTTTAACAACAACAAATAAAGTAATTTTAGCTGGGGAAGTAAGAGGCCCTGATATTAAAAAAGAAGAAATTATCGAAAAAGTTAGAAATTGTATTAAAGATATTGGCTATGACCAGGAAGGATTTAGCTGGAGGGATCAAACTAAGATAGAGTCTCACTTACACTCCCAATCATCAGATATTGCTATGGGAGTAGACTCTAAAGATAATAAAGATGAGGGAGCTGGAGATCAGGGAATTATGTTCGGATATGCCTGCAAAGAAACAGAAGATTTAATGCCTGCGCCAATACATTTCTCTCATAAAATTTTAAGGTCAATGGCAGGGGATAGAAAATCTGGTACTCTAAAAGGGATAGAACCAGACTCAAAAAGCCAAGTGACTATGCTTTACGAAAATGGAAAGCCAACAAAAGTAACATCGGTTGTAATTTCAACACAACATTCTAAAGATTTAAACCAAGACAAAGTAAGAGAACTCATAATGCCTTATATAAAAAAATCTATCCCGGAAAATTTTTTAAAAGAATTAAAAGAAAAAGATATTTACATAAATCCTACTGGAAATTTTGTTATTGGAGGACCCGATGGAGATACAGGATTGACCGGAAGAAAAATAATCGTTGATACTTATGGTGGAGCTGCACCGCACGGTGGAGGAGCATTTTCTGGAAAAGATCCAACAAAAGTAGATAGGTCAGCAGCTTATGTTTCTCGATATTTAGCTAAAAATGTTGTAGCAGCTGGAGTATCTAGCAAATGTTTAATTCAATTAGCATATGCTATAGGTGTTTCTAAACCATTGTCTATTTATTTAAAACTTGATGAAGGAGATGAAGAGAAGGCAGAAAATGTAAAAAAAATAATCGAACAAAATTTTGATTTATCTCCAAGAGGTATAAGAGAATTACTTGGATTGAATAAGCCTATATATGAAATTACTTCTGCTTACGGACATTTTGGAAGAAAACCTACCAATAAAGGACAATTTTCTTGGGAAAAAACTGATAAATTAGACATTTTTAAATTGTAAACTTGAAAAAGGCTTAATTATTTAATAATAATACTTAAAATTTGCAAATTTACAAAATGGGCTTTAGCCCATTTTTTTTTGGGAACAATAAAAAAGGAAACATGTTAAATAGAGGTTTAGATAAGTTAGAATTATTAAGAATAGTTGAGTCCGTAGCAAATGAAAAATCTATAGATAAAGAACTAGTAATTGAGTCAATGGAAAGCGCTATTCAAAAAGCTGCACTTACCAAATTTGGTAATGATAATAATATAGAAGTTACTATCAATAGAGAAAACGGTGAAATTATAATTAATAAAGTTTTAGAAATTGTTGAAAAACCTGAGGATCCAAGTAAAGAGATAACTTTAAATGATGCTATAGCTATTGAAAAAAATAATAAAAATTTAAAAATTGGAGATAAAATTTTTGAAGAATTGCCTCAAATAGACTTTGGAAGAATAGCTGCACAAAGCGCTAAGCAAGTTATTAGCCAAAGGGTAAAAGAGGCTGAAAAAAACAGACAATACAATGACTTTATAGACAAGCAGGAACAAATTCTCAGTGGAATAATAAAGAGGCTGGAGTATGGAAATGTGATTATTGATCTGGGTAAAGCTGAAGGTGTAATCAAAAAAGATGAACTAATTCCAAGAGAAATATTAAAAACAGGAGATAGAGTTAAAGCTTATTGTTATGAAGTTAAAAAAGAACTTAAGGGCCATCAAATATTTTTATCAAGAGCTCACCCTCAGTTTTTAGCCAAATTATTCTTTCAAGAAGTCCCGGAAATATATGAAGGTGTAATTGAAATTAAATCTGTAGCTAGAGACCCTGGAAGTAGAGCAAAAATATGTGTCAACTCAAAAGACAGTTCGATTGATCCTGTTGGCGCATGTGTAGGGATGAGGGGTAGCAGGGTGCAAACTATTGTAAATGAATTGCATGGAGAAAAAATAGACATAATTAAATGGACAGAAGATCTTCCAACTTTAATATCTGAGTCACTTTCACCAGCAGAAATCCAAAAAGTGTTAATTGACCAAGAAAATAAAAGAATAGACGTAATTTTAAGTGAAGAAAATCTAAGTAAAGCTATTGGGCGTAGAGGTCAAAATGTAAGATTAGCATCCAAATTAACAAATTACGAAATTGATATTCTTACAGACAAAGAAGACTCAGAAAGAAGACAAAAAGAGTTTAAAGAAAAAACTGAAAATTTGATAAAAAACCTGGAAGTAGACGAAACTCTTGGACAACTTTTAGTTTCTGAAGGATTTCAAGGTACCGAAGAAATTGCACAAGCTAAACCAGAAGATATTTCGAAAATAGAAGGTATTGATGAACAGACAGCAGCTGAATTGATTAACAGATCTAAGGAAAATTTGATTAAAGAAAAAGAGGAAGTTTCAAAAAAATTAAAGGAGTTAGGAGTTGAAGACTCTCTAATAAATTTAAAAGGTATAACACAAGGTATGCTGGTTTTACTTGGACAAAGAAATATCAAGAAACTCAGTGATTTTGCTGATCTATCATCAGATGAGCTTATTGGTGGGTACGATGAAATTAAAGGTAAAAAAATTAGAGTTGAAGGTTACTTAGAGGAATTTTCTCTGTCGAGAGAAGAGGCTGATCAACTAATCATGTCAGCAAGGAATATAGTATTTAAATAATTATGGATGACAAAAAAGATAAAAAAAAAACATTAACAATATCTACCTCTATAAAAAAGAAAATTGATATTTCTTCTTTAGCTAAAGATGGAAAAAAATCATTTTTTGTCGAAAAGAAAAAACCTTTTAAAAGCTTTAAAGATCCAAACAAAAATAGTAGAGAATTCTCAGGCACTAAAAAAACAGATAATACGAAAAGGTTTGCTCGAAAATTTGTTGAACAACAAGCGACTAAAGCTTTTATCAAAAAAGATGATAAAACACCTTCTAAAAGTAAGTTAAGATTAAAGGGTCCTATAGATAAAAGAGATTTTAAACTTACAGTAGCAAGAGCAATGAATGTTGAAGAAATAGAAATAAAACAAAGAAGTTTAGCCTCAGTGAAAAGAGCTAGATTAAAAGAAAAAAGGACTGATATAGAAAATGAAGATAAAAAAGAGTTTAAAAAAGTTATAAGAGAAGTAAATCTACCTGAACATATATCTATTCAGGAGTTATCAAACAGAATGGCAGAAAGATCAAATGATGTAATTAAATTTTTATTTAATATGAAAGTTGTTGCTACAATAAATCATATAATCGACAAAGACACAGCAGAATATATTGTTAAAGAATTTGGTCACAAACCAGTTATAGAAAAAGCTCCAAGTTTAGAAATTAATAAGAAAACAGAGTTAAAAGGAAAAAATTTAGAAAAAAGACCTCCCATTGTGACGATAATGGGTCACGTTGACCATGGAAAAACATCTTTACTTGACGCCCTGAGAGATGCAAATGTCGTTTCAGGAGAGTATGGAGGAATAACCCAACACATTGGCGCTTATCAAGTTAAAACTGAAAAAAATAAAATTATTACTTTTATAGACACACCTGGTCACGCTGCCTTCACAGAGATGAGAGCTAGGGGTTCTAAAGTCACGGATATTGTGGTGTTAGTTGTTGCAGCAGATGACGGCGTCAAACCTCAGACAATAGAAGCAATTCAACACTCAAAAGCTGCAAAAGTTCCTATTATTGTAGCTATTAATAAATGTGATTTAGCAGATAAAAATATAAGTAAAATTAAAAATGAATTAATGCAATATGAGTTAGTAGCAGAAGATTTGAGCGGAGATACATTATTTGTGGAAGTATCTGCTACAAAAAAACAAAATTTAGATAAATTAAAAGAAACTATACTTCTTCAATCAGATATTTTGGAATTAAAAGCTTCGAGTTCAGGACCCGCATCAGGCGTAGTAATTGAGTCAAAAATTGATAAGGGGAAAGGCCCTGTGTCTACAATTTTAATTTCTAACGGTTTACTCAAAAGAGGTGATCATTTTGTATGTGGCAATACTTGGGGGAAAATTAGAGCTATGATTGATCATTCAGGAAAAATAGTTAATGAAGCAAGTCCATCTATGCCAGTAGAAATATTAGGTATGAACGATTCTGCTTTTGCTGGAGCAGAGTTTTTAGTGACTGAAAGTGAAGACAAGGCAAAAGAAATTTCTGATTTTAGAAAAGAAAATACATCTAAGGGTGAAAATGTCCTTAAAACAAAAGATAAAACCACTTTATTTGAAAATCAAAATACAAAAGAAGAGCTTAATATTATCATAAAATCTGATGTACAAGGCTCAAGTGAAGCATTAAAAATGGCCATAAATAAAATTAAACATGATGAGGTAGAAGCTAAAATTATTTTATCTGATATTGGCATGATAAATGAAACCGACGTATCTCTTGCAAAAGCTTCTGATGCGTTGCTAATTGGATTTAATGTAAAACCCAATAGGGAGGCAAAAAAATTAGCTGATGTTCAAAAAATTGAAATCAAATATTTTAATATAATTTATGAAGCACTTGAATTTATTGAAAAAGGTTTGTCTGGTCTTTTGGAACCAGATGTTAAAGAAACCATTACTGGTTCAGCTGAAATACAACAAGTGTTTAAAGTTTCTAACGCTGGAAAAATTGCAGGATCTAAAGTTATAGAGGGTGAAATAAAAAATAAATCCAAAGCTAGAATTATAAGAGATGGTGTAGTTGTTTATACCGGCGAAATAACAAGTATTTTTAGAGAAAAAAATCAAGTTAAAGAAGTAAAATCTGGTCTGGAGTGCGGTATAGGCCTAAAAGATTTTATTGATTTTAAGGAAAAAGATATAATTGAAGCTTTTGAGGCCTTAAAAATTGAAAGAACAATATAATGAAGAAACAAGGAAGATACCCAACTTTCAGCCAGAGGCAACTTAGAGTGGGAGAGTTGGTAAAACAAAATTTAGGTGAAATATTCATAAGAAACGAGGCAAAAATTGCTTCAATTGACACAAAAGTAATAACAGTAACAGAAGTAAGAATGACGCCAGACCTAAAAACTGCAAGAGTATACGTAATTCCATTAGGTGGAATTGGCACTAGCGAAATGGTAAGTGTCTTGACGGAGAACTCTCATCTTGTTAGAAAAGCATTGTCAAAAAAACTTGATATTAAGTTTCTTCCTAAACTTGCATTTGTAGAAGATAATTCCTTTGAATATGCTGAAAAAATAGAAAGATTGATTAAAAAAAATAAAGAAAATGAAACAGAAAAAAAAAGATACAATTAAATCATTAGCT
>MDTB01242028.1_pt1 | contig 35084 bp, 37 predicted proteins | sample 811161 | NCBI WGS metagenome assembly MDTB01 (sample SAMN05326650, study PRJNA326480) | marine metagenome | isolation source: seawater | place: Mediterranean Sea | collected 2009 | reverse complement strand
TCTTGTTTTTAAATTTTTTTTCAATTTTATTAATAAAATAGGTTCCTATACCCTTTTTTTTAAACTTTTTAATTATTGCTATAGATAATAGAAGGTTTGCTCTATTTAATTCACTTAATCTAACATAACCAATTTTATTTTTTGTATTTTCTATTATAAAAAAAAAATTTCCTTTTTTCTTATAATTTTTAAAATACCATTTTTGATGTTCTTCGAATGTAAAATGGTTCTTATTTAATGAATTTATTCTAACAATTTTAGATGTCCTTAATTTATAAAAAAATAGAACATCCTTGGATTTTGCTTTATTTATTTTTAAATTCATAATTTATTTTTTAATCTATAATTTTATATATAATAGTTAATATGAATTTTAAAAAACCATTTTTTATAGCTGAAATCTCAGCTAATCACGAAGGTTCAATTAGTAAAGCATACTCACTTATAAAATTAGCAAAAAAATATGGGGCAGATGCAGTAAAGTTACAAACTTACAAGCCAGAGACAATGACTTTAAATTCCAAAAAAAAATATTTTAAGATAAATAATGGTTTATGGAAAAATTACTATCTTTGGGATTTATACAACAAAGGACATACGCCATGGTCTTGGCATAAAAGACTTTTTAGTTATGCAAAAAAAAATAATATAAGATTATTCAGTACACCGTTTGATGTAACTGCAGTAGATTTTTTAGAAAAATTAAATTGTCCCTTTTATAAAGTTTCATCTTTTGAAATGAATGATCTAGAATTAATTAAAAAAATTTCAAAAACAAAAAAAACAATTATAATTTCAACTGGGATGGCGTCACTTAGAGAAATTGATATTTCGTTTGAAACTGCAAAAAGAAATGGAGCAAAAAATATTGTTTTGCTTTACTGCGTAAGTAGCTACCCATCTAAAATTGATGATTACAATATGTATAATATTAAAATAATGAAAGAAAGATATAAATGTGATGTTGGTCTTTCTGATCATTCAAATGACAGCACTGTTGCGAGTCTTGCTTTGTGTTATGGCGCAACTTTTTTTGAAAAACATATTTCAATTAACCATAAATCTAAAGGATTAGACTCTGACTTTTCTTTAAAAGGAAAAGATATAGCTGAATATAGAAATGTTTTAGATACAAGTTTTAGATTAAATGATAATAAAAATTTTTTTTTTAGATCAAAAAATGAATTAAGAAATAAAAAATTTAAAAGATCGATATTTTCTTTAAAACAAATAAACAAAAATGAAAAATTTACTAAATTTAATATTGTAAAAATACGACCTGGAGATGGTTTAGATGCAAGATATTATTCACAAATTCTAAACAGAAAATCTCCTATAAAGATATCTCCAGAGTCACCATTGAATAAAAAATTAATTAAATTGCTTAAATTAAAATAAATCATTACTTTCAACCCTTTTTAAATTGTATAAATAAAAATTTTAATGTAATAAACTATTGATATCAAAATGATTAAATACGACCGGTCAAATATAAAAAAAATCATCGATGAAACAGGCGAAAAAGTTGTTTTATTAGGTGCAGGTAATATTAGCGGTCTTACATTTAAAATTTTATCCGATCTAGGAGTTACTGTTGACTATCTTTGTGAAAATGATGAAAGAAGGAGAAATATTTCCAACATAAGAGAGGTTAAAGATTATCAAGGTTTTAAAGATTTGAAGGTTATTTCATATGAAGAATTAAAAAATCTGGGAAAAAAAGTAAATATTTTTTTGTCAAATCAATATATTAAGTATTTGTTACCAAAATTAGAGGAAGACAATTTTCAAAATATCTTTTTTTCAACTGAACTCTTAAAGCATAAAAATTTAGATGAGATCTATAAAGGTGGACTTCATCCACTAAAAATTAAAAGGATAGTAGATTATTATTGTGAAATGACAAAAAAAATGGATTATTTGAAATCAAATCATTTAAGTTTAAAAACTTTAGACGTTCAAATTACAGAAAGATGTTCTTTGAAATGTAAAGATTGCTCTAATCTTATGCAATATTATACAAAACCTCAAAATGCTGAAATGGAAGATCTTTTTGTATCATTAGATAAAATAATGAGCGTCATAGATTCAATTGATGAATTTAGAGTTCTTGGTGGAGATCCCTTTATGAATAAAGAAATGTATAAGGTTATTAATAAATTAGACGCTTATAACTCTGGTGCTAGAATTGCTATTTATACTAATGGTCAAATTATTCCAAAGGGAGAAAATTTAGAATGCCTTAGAAAGAAAAATGTAATTTTAGAGATTTCTAATTATGGAAATATTAGCAGGAATCATGACAAAATAGTAAAATTATGTGAAGATGAAAAAATTTCTTACTCTACATTTAAATTAGAGAAATGGGATGACTGTGGTCGAATAATGCCATACTCAAATAAATCTGAAAAAGAATTGAAACACTTGTTTAGTAACTGTTGCAATAGTGACTTAATTTCTCTCCTTGATGGTAAGCTTTACAGGTGTCCATTTTCTGCAAATGGAACTCATCTTGGCGCAATTCCTAAAAATCCAAATGATACTGTAAATTTACTTAATAAAGATTTATCAAAAGATGAATTAAAAAAAGAAATTTTCAACTTATATTTTAACAAAGATTATTTAACAGCTTGTTCATATTGCAATGGAAGAGACTATTCTTCGAAACATGTGCCCGTAGCTGCTCAAACTAGAGAAATAATGACGTTTGCTAAAGTAAATAAGACCAATTAATCAAAATTGTTTTTTTCAATAGTCATCCCGTTCAGAGACACGATTAAAAATATTACCAACTGTTTAGACAGTATTAAAAATCAAAATTTTCATGATTATGAAGTGTATGTAATTGATGATGGAAGTGGTGTCGATTTAAAGAAATATATTATAAATAAATACAAACAAACTAAATTAATTGTGAATAAATCTAATAGAGGTGTTTCCTATTCCAGAAATAGAGGCATACTTAGATCTAAAGGAAAATACATAGTTTTTATTGATAGCGATGATTTACTGTCAGAAAAATTTTTATTGAATATCTATCAAAAATTAAAAAAAAATAAGTATGATTTTCTATATATAGATTCAAAAAATTTTAAATCTGATAAGATTAATTTCAACTTTATTGAGAAACAAAATAAAGATAAATATTTTTTAAAAAAAATTACAAATTTTAAAAATTTTAAAATTCATTCTTGGAACTATATTATCAAATCAAAAATTGTAAAAAAAAACTTTTTCTTAATAATCTAAAATTTTATGAGGATCAGGTTTTTATAAGTAATATTTTGCTCAAAAAATATAAGTCAGCATATTTGAAAAATACTTATATAATTAGAAATAATGATAATCCTAATTCATTGGGAAGACCCATAGGATATGATGTCATTAATACCTCAATTTTTTGTATAAAATATTTTCAATCTTTAGAATGTAAATCAAATAAAGCCAAAGACTTTATCAAAAGTAGAATAAATTTTTATTTAAAAGAAATTTTAAAAAATTTGTTTTATTTAAATGATACTCAAACTGAAAAAATAAAACATACATTACATAAAATTCTTAACCAAAAAAAATACAAATTACATTTAGAAAAAAAATTCAATCTAATTAAAAATTACAAGCAGAGTATTTTAAATGATAATTCAAAATATGCCGTCATTTATTGTTTTGGACAGTTGGGAAGAATAGTATTTAATTTTGTTCGTCGTAAATACAAAAAATTGTACATAATTGATAACAATCCCTCATTTAATGGGAGGATTATTCAAAACCAAATGATTTATTGCCATAAAGATTTCATAAAAAGAATTAAAATTAAACATAAATTTACTTTATATGTATGTCATGAAAATTTAAAAATGCAGAGCAAAATAATCCGAAAATTTAACAATAAAGAAAATAATCTTGATAGTATGAAATTTAATTTTTTCTAGTATAAGTTTATAAAATGTTTAACAATAAGAATATATTAGTTACAGGCGGTACAGGATCTTTTGGTCAGGAATTTGTAAAATATATATTAAAAAATTATAAACCAAAAAAAATAATTATCTTCAGCAGGGATGAGCTCAAGCAGTCTCAAATGTCTCAATTAACTCACATAAAAAAAAATTATCATAGAGTGAGATTTTTTATTGGAGATATAAGAAGTAAACAAAGGCTTGTTACTGCTTTCTCTAATAAAATTGATTATATTATTCATGCAGCTGCCTTAAAACAGGTACCCTCTTGTGAATATAATCCTTATGAAACAATTCAGACAAACGTGTTAGGGGCGCAAAATATTATTGAAGCCAGTATTGAGACAGGTGTAAAAAGTGTTATTGCTTTAAGCACAGATAAGGCATCCTCACCAATCAATTTATATGGAGCAACTAAACTTGCCTCGGATAAGCTTTTTATTGCAGGAAATAATATTTCAAAAAATACTAAATTCTCAATTGTAAGATATGGAAATGTATTTGGAAGTAGAGGTTCAGTCGTTCCATTCTTTTTAGAGAACAAAAAAAAAGGAATTTTACCTATTACACATAAAGACATGACCCGGTTTAATATATCACTGATTGATGGTGTAAAATTTGTAATTGAGTCATTTAAAAAAATGTTTGGTGGAGAAATATTTGTACCTAAACTTTATTCTTATAATATTCTAGATGTGGCAAAAGCTATAGATCCGGCTTGTAAATTAAAAATAGTAGGTATTAGACCTGGTGAAAAACTTCATGAAGAAATGATTTCTATTTCCGAGTCATTAAATACTGTTGAAGGAAATAATTGGTATGCAATACTACCAAAATCTGAGTTTGTGAAATGGAAGGAGAAAGATTTTTTAAAGAAAAATATGTGTAAGAAAATTAAAAATCCTTTTTCATACAACAGTTTTGATAACAAAAAATATTTAAAAGCAACTGAATTAAAAATTCTTACAAAAAAATTTATTTCTGATAATGAAAATAAATTACGGTAAACAATCTGTAAACCTGGATGATATTAGATCTGTAGTAAAAGTTTTAAAGAGTAACTTTTTAACGACAGGCCCCAAAATATTAGATTTTGAGAATAAACTTAAAAAATTTATGGGCTCTAAATTTTGTACTGTTGTTTCAAACGGTACTGCAGCACTCCATTTAGTCGGGTTAGTTGAAAAATGGAATAAAGATGATTTGATTTTGACTAGTCCAATATCTTTTTTAGCTTCCGCAAGTTGTGTAATATATAATAACGCTAAAATTGATTTTATCGATATTGACGAAGATACATATACATTAAATATAGAAAAATTGGAAAAAAAACTGAAGGTTAAGAAAAATGTAAAAGCTGTTATAGCAGTAGATTATGCTGGACACCCATGTGATTGGAAAAAATTAAAATCATTATCAATAAAATATAATTTTAAGTTAATTAATGATAATTGCCATGCGATTGGAGCAAAATATTTTAATAGGTTTGATTATGCTATAAAATATGCTGATTATGTGACACATAGTTATCATCCTGTAAAAAATATTACAACTGGTGAAGGTGGAGCAATTTTTACAAATATTAAAAAAAGTAACGACAAACTTAAAATTTTTAGAAGTCATGGAATGCTAAGAAATAAAAATATGATTGATTATTCACTATATGAAATAGGTTATAATTATAGGTTAACAGATATTCAGTGTGCATTAGGAATAAGTCAACTTACAAGGTTAAAGTTTTTTATCAAAAAAAGAAGAAGTATTGCCAAAAAATACAATAATTTTTTTAAAAAATATAATTTTGTTAAAATTCCGATGGAAAAAAAATTTTGCACCCATTCTTATCACTTGTACCCACTTCTGATCAATTTTGAAAGATTAAGTATTGATAAAAAAAAATTGATTTCAATATTTAAAAAAAATAATATTTTTTTGCAAGTTCATTACTTTCCTATTCATTTGCAGCCATATTATAAAAAAAGATTTAAATTTAAAGTTGGTGATTTTAAAGTTGCAGAGAATTTTTATAAAGAAGAAATTTCATTACCAATCTATCCTGATCTTAAGCAAAAAGATCAAAACAAAATAATAGGTATTTTTAAAAAAATTTTTAAAAAAACTCAATTATAAATAATGAAATCTAAAAATATTCATATCATAGTTCAAGCAAGATCTGAATCCACAAGAATGAAGAATAAGCTATTTAGAAAAATTAAAAATAAATCGATAGTGAAAATAATTTATGAAAGGCTTATCAAAGTAAAATTAGTTGACAAAATTATTTTCGCTATACCAAAAAACAAATTTAATACAAATTTAAAAAAATTAATCAGATCTGCTGGAGCAAAATATATTTTTGAAGGGAATAATGAAAATGTATTATCAAGATATTTTGAAACTGCTAACTATTTTAAATCAGATATAATTATAAGAGTTACTGCTGATTGTCCTTTTTTAGATCCTAATGTAATCACTGAAATGTTAAAACTTTTTTTGAAAAGTAAATTTGATTATTTAAGCAATGTTTTAGAGCCAACATTTCCCGATGGGTATGATGTTGAAATTTTTAATTTTAAAAGCCTTAGATTTGCACATCTAAATGCAAAAATAAAATTTCACAGAGAACACGTAACTCCTTTTTTAATAAGTAACAAAAAAGTTAAAAAACAAAATTATGATTATAAAGAAAACCTTTCATCTTTAAGACTTACTCTTGATGAAGAAGTTGATTTAATACAACTTAGGAAAATATTTAATTACTTCAATTCAAATACCTTTGGTATTGATCAAATTATGAAACTTAGTTTAATGAAGCCAGATCTTTTTAAAATCAATTCCTCTATTCAAAGAAATGAGGGGGGAAAATTAAGTAATGGAAGTAAAGTTTGGAGAAGAGCAAAAAATGTTTTTCCGAATGGCAACATGTTTCTCTCAAAAAATCCATCTAGATTTTTCGATTTGAATTCTTGGCCAGTTTATTTTGAAAAAACTAAAGGCTGCAGTATTTGGGACTTAGACGGAAAAAAATATAACGATTTTTCCTACATGGGGGTTGGAACAAATATTTTAGGTTATAATAATTCTTATGTAGACTCAAAAGTAATTTCAACAGTAAACAAAGGTAATTCATCAAGCTTAAATTGTTCAGAGGAAGTTTATTTGGCGGAAAAATTAATCGACTTACATCCTTGGTCGGAAATGGCTTTTTTTGCTCGCACAGGAGGGGAAGCAAATGCAATAGCTGTCAGATTGGCAAGAGCTTCACTAGATAGTAATAAATATAAAGTTGCAGTGTGCGGCTATCATGGCTGGCACGACTGGTATCTTTCCTCGAACCTGAATAATAAAAATAGTCTTGATACCCATTTAGCACCAGATCTTAAAATTGCAGGAGTTCCCTCTTCATTAAAGAATACTGTTTATAGTTTTAACTACAATGACTATGAAAGTTTACTAAAAATTATTAACAATGATCCAAAAGTGGGAATTATTAAAATGGAAGTAGAACGAGAGAAAAAACCAAAGAATAAATTTCTTCAAAAAGTCAGAGATTTAGCAAACAGAAAAGGCATTGTATTGATCTTTGATGAATGTACTTCTGGTTTTAGAGAAAATTTTGGAGGAATTCATTTAAATTATAAAGTGTACCCTGACCTTGCAATGTTTGGTAAATCTCTTGGAAATGGGTATGCAATAACTTCTGTGATAGGAAAAAAAGAAATTATGAGCTCAGCTAAAAAAACTTTTTTGAGTAGCACTTTCTGGAGCGAAAGAATTGGACCAACTGCAGGTATTGCAACGCTTCAGGAAATGGAAAAAAGAAAATCTTGGATAGATATTTCGTCGAAAGGAAAATATATAAAAAGAAAAATCAATCAAATTGCCAAAAATAATAAGTTAAGCTTAGAAACTTATGGATTAGATGCTTTGGTATCTTTTAAATTTAAAAAATACAATGAGATCTATAAACAATTTCTTATTAAAGAAATGCTAAAAAAAAATATATTAGCTACTAATTCTTTATACGTGTCTATAGCGCATAATAAAAAGTTAATAAATAGATATTTAGATAATATAAATGATGTTTTTTATAAAATCAGTAATTTAGAGGCTGATAAGATTAGAAAAAATCTAAGTAGAAATTAAAAAAAACACTCAACCAAATGTTTAATAAATTGATTATAGGAACAGCAAATTTTGGAGCGCGATATGGTTACAAAAAGCATAAAATTAGTAAAAATGAATTAAACAAAATATTTAAATTTTGTAAAAAAAATAAAATAAATTCATATGATACAGCATCTAGTTATAAGAATTCTGAAACTACTATAGGAAAATATAATTTAAATGGTGACCTTATTTATTCTAAGATTCCACAAATACCAAAAGATACTATAAATATTGAACAGTGGATATTCAAAAAATTTTTTAAATCTCTTAGGAGTTTGGGCTTAAAAAAAATTGAGGGCATATATATACATCATCAAGAAGATCTATTAAGAAAAAAAAGTTCAGAAATTTATAAAACATTAATAAAATTGAAAAAATTAGGATATGTAAAAAAAATAGGTGTTTCTATTTATGATCTTAAAAAGTTAAAAAAAATAATCAGCTTGTATAATGTTGATATGGTTCAAGTTCCAATTAATATATTTGATAGAAGATTTTTAGATAAACAGTTAATAGACCTAATTACAAAGAAAAAAATTGAGCTCAACGCTAGATCTATTTTTCTACAGGGCATTTTGTTAAAAAGTAGAAGGAATTTAAATAAAAAATTCGTTGATCTAGATAATAAAACTTTTCAAAATTGGTATTCTTGGATTGCAAAAAAAAAAAATTAGTCAATTAGATGCTTGTATTTCTTTCATTAAAAGCTTAAAGACTGTTTCTAATATTATTATTGGTATAAATAATCTTGAACAATTAAAAATGATATTTACATCCTTAAAAAAAAGTAAAAAATATCCAAAAAATATTTTTTCGAAAAAAAAAAAATTAATTGATATTAGAAAATGGTAAATTTAAAACAATATAATATAGGAGTAATTGCTTATCACTATATAAGACCTATAAAAAAATCTAAATATAAGAATTTAAAAGGAATGGAACTTTACGAATTCAGAAAACAGTTGGATTTTTTTAAAAAAAATTTTAATATTTTGAATTATGAGGAGTTTAACGAAATAATAAGTGGTAGAGTAAATTTCCCTAAAAAACCTTCTATATTATTAACTTTTGATGATGGATATAGCGATCATTATAATTATGTTTTTCCAGAATTAATTAAAAAAAAAATTAAAGGAATTTTTTATCCGCCAACAATGGTAATTGAAAATAAATTAATTTTAGATGTCAACAAGCTTCATTTTATTCTTGAGAAAGAAAAAAATAGAGATCTGATAATTAATGAAATAAAAAATATTTATAAAAAAAAATATAAAAAAGAATTAAATTTTAATCAATCAAGATTTAAAAATTTTAAGTCAAGATTTGATGATGAAAAAACAACTTTAATTAAAAGAACTTTACAATATGTTTTTCCACAAAAACAAAGAGAATTTATATTAAAAAAACTATTTAATAAAATTATGAATATAGAGGAAAAGGAGTTTTCTAAAGAAATATATTTAAGTAGAAATAATGTTTCTGAAATGTATAAAAGTGGAATGTCATTCGGAATTCACGGAGAAAATCATTTTTGGTGGGAACATCTCCCAATTCATAAACAAGAAAAAGAGCTGCAAAACCCAATAAATTATTTTAAAAAATTAAATGTAGAAGTATCAAATATATCCGTGTGTTATCCTAATGGATCATATAATAAAAGTACTTTAAAAATTCTTAAAAAATTAAATATAAGTTTTGCTCTTACAACCCAAAAAGGACCGATAAACAAGGAAAATGTGAGTTTTAAATATCAATTACCAAGGTACGATGTAAATGATACTTTATAGTGAAATTAATTAGATTATTAAAGATGAATAAAATTTCAGATTTATTTTTCAATCAAGGTTGTCTTTTAAACTTTAAAAAAGAAAATAAAAAAAAAATAAATTTTTCTAAAATAAAAGAAATATTTAAATCAAAAGGTATAATAATTTTTAGGAATATTAACTTAAATAAGAATAATTTGATACGCTTCACCGATAATTTCTCACATTCATATGCGAATGATGCAACAAGAAGATCTAAGAGATTTGGATCTGATTTTATAAGAAACGTCGATAGTGGAAATCAAAAAATTGATTTGCATAGTGAAGCAAGCTTTTCACCGTCGTGTCCGGAAATCATTTGGTTTTACTGTGTTAAACCTGCTAAAAAAAGTGGTAAAACTCTTCTTTGTGACGGGGTTTCATTATGGAATTCTCTAAACTTAGAAACTAAAAATTTTTTTTTATCGAATCAAATTTCTTATAAGTTAAAAATTCCTTACTTAGAAAAAAAACACAAGAAATCTAAGAAAAAGTGGTATTTGCCCTACGAGGGAATTAATAATTGTTTTGTCAACTTTAAAACTGGTGAAATCGAAATTGATTATAGCAAGTATGCTGTTCACAAAACAATCATGCCAACAAGAAATTTAGCATTCGCAAACCATTTATTCATTAGTTTAAAAAGTGAACCACAATTAATTCGAAGAACATTAAAAAATAATAGAGGGATACCAGCAAAATTTTTAAAAGAAATATATTATAAAGCAGAAAAAAATACTTTAAAAATTATGTTAAAAAAAAATGATCTTATCATGATAGACAATCATCGATTTATGCATGGAAGAGAAAAAATTTTAAACACTGAAAAAAGAGATATTATTAATATACAAACATTAAGTTCAAATATTTAAATGAAATATGATATTTTTTTAAAAGGTAAAATTGTAGATTTAATTTGTATAGATAACAATGTAGTAAATAATACGTCTTGGTACAAATGGTTTAATGACAAGAATCTGACAAAATTTACTAAACAAGGATATTTTCCAAATACTTTATCAAATCAAAAAAAATATTTTAAAGAAAATATTTTATCAAAAAAGAGAGTTCAGTTAGGAGTTATAAATAAAAAAAAAATATTAATTGGCATGTTAGCTTTATATGAAATAAATAATTTTGATAGAACTTGCTCAATTGCATCGATTTTTTCAAAAAATTATAAACAAATGAATTCATTATTATTTTTTAAAGAAGCTCAGTCTTTAATGATTGATCATGCTTTTAACAAAATGAATTTAAGAAGAATAGAGGCTGCAGCAAATGATGAAAGATTACTAGAGATAAATAAAAGATTATTTGGATTTAGGCTCGAAGGAATTCAAAAAGAAAAAGATTATATAGAGGGAAATTATACAGATAGATTTATTTTAGGGCTTCTCAGAAAAGATTGGAACTCTATAAAGAATGAAAAATAATAATCAAATTTTATTCATTACGAATTTTAGTTCAATTAATTCAACATACAACACACATGAACTTTTAATCAAAAATCTTACTAAAAAATTTAACAAGTTGATCTTTGTTAACGCTGAGAAACTACTTTCTAAAGAGAAAAAAAAATACTTTTATTTGGATAAATTTTATAAAAGATCAAATAAAATTGCTCTTAAGAATATTAATTTCGAGAGATTTAGTAAATTAACTAAAGATAAGAATAACATCGTAATTTTAAATTTAAATTTAGATCCAAATAATTTTAAAATTTTTAGATATCTTAATAAAAAAAATTTTAAACTCCTAATGATAAGCAATATTGGCAATTTTCAAAAGTTTGCTTTAACAGACCGTAATAAAAGTTTTTTAAAAATTTTGATATATATTTATAAAAAATATTTGTTTCCAAAATTTTTAACAATAATAAGTAATATTGGAGTTGTTAAAAAAGTAGATATAAGATTCTCAAGTAATAAAAATAATCTAGAAAATATAAAAAAAAATATCTTTAAAAATTTTTTATATAAAAACAACTATCTATTTACAAAAAAAATTATAATTGTAAATAGCAAAGCATCTGACCTTAATTTCATTGATAAAAAAAGAAATTCTCAAAAGTATATTATACATTTGGATCAAGATCTTACTTATAAACATGTTCAAGAAATAACTAAATTTAAATCAGAGAATATAGATTTGCATTATAAATATCTTAATATTTTTCTCAAAAGAATTTCTAAAATATTAAAAAAAAAAAATTATTGTTTCTATTCATCCTTCTTATGATCAGAAGTTAATTTCTAAAAAACTTAAAAATTATAAAGTGGTTAAATATAAAACAAGACAATTAATTAAACAAAGTTTTCTAGTAACTTTTTTTGAAAGTAGCTCAATCATAGATGCAATAATTATGAAAAAGAAAATTTTAGCCCTTAAATCCAAAGTAATTGGAAATGAGAGTATTTATTCGAAAAAATTGAAAATCCCATCAATTGAGTTTTTTGATAAAACACATATTAGTAAAAAAGAACTAATGGCAATTTTAAATAAAAAAAATTTGAATTTAGAAAATTATATTAAAAACTATCATTTTATTGATGAAAAAAATAAGATTGGAATTGATAAAATCTCGAGCGAAATAAAGAAAATGCTTTAAACTTATAGACATAAATAAATTTATAATATAATGAAAAAAAATTATGGGTCCAAAACAGCTAAAATTATATAATAGTTCTTTTTGTAAAATTTTTAAAATAAACGATACTAAACTAAAAAATCTTAAATATAATGATATCCCTGAATGGGACTCAATCGGACATATGAGTTTGATCTCAGAGCTTGAGGATAGTTTTTCAATAAATATAGAGACAGATGATATGGTTGATTTTAGTTCTTATGAAAAAGGTAAAGAGATTTTAAAAAAATATATTTAGTTAAATATTATATAGTTTATTTTTGTTCTTTAAATTATTTTCCTTATACCAATCAACTGTTAGTTTAAGCGCATATTTAAATCCATTTAATCCTGAATATTTTGGTTTCCAATTAAGTAACTTTTGAGCCTTTTTGTTTGAAGAACAAAGTCTTATAACTTCCCTATTTTTGTCTCTAATCCTTTTTGGGTCAGTAATTATTTTTTTTTTCATTTTTGTAATTTTTCCAATTAATTCAGCAATATTTTTAATTTTGAATTCTTTCCCGGTCCCTAGATTTATTGTTTCTCCTATTATTTTATTATTATTTATTGTTTTTAAAAATCCATTAATTGTATCGTCTATAAAGCAAAAATCTCTAGTCGTATTTACATTTCCAAGCTTAATAAACTTAATACTTTTATCTAAAGTTTGACTTATAATTGTAGGCATAACTGCTCTTAAAGATTGCCTTGGTCCAAAAGTGTTAAATGGTCTTATTATTGTTATTGGAAGATTATAGGAATTATAGAAAGCTATTGCAATTTGATCAGCAGCAGTTTTACTTGCAGCATAAGGTGACTGAGGAAATAATCTGTGATCTTCTTTAATAGGAATACTTGTTGGACTTCCATACACTTCACTTGTTGAAGTATGAATTACCTTAATATTATATTTTTTTGCAGCATTTAAAATGTTCAATGTACCATAAGTATTAGTCTCTAAATAAGATTTAGGAGCTATAAAAGAATATGGTATTCCTATAAGAGCTGCTAAATGAAATACCATCGAGGTATTTTTGATATATTTATCCATCAAATCGTTATCTCTAATATCACCAGTAACAATTTCAATTTCATTTAAAATTTTTTTTGGTAATTTTTCTAAAAGTCCCCATTTATTAAATGAATTATACAGAACAAGAGCTTTGACACTGTAACCTTTTGCTATTAATTTCTCCACCAAATGAGACCCTAGAAATCCCTCTGATCCAGTAACTAAAATTTTTTTCATAATGAATATGTTTCTATTTATCTTAAAATTGTCATAAAGTAATTAAAATATTATTAATAATTTATTTTTTACAATCAAATATGAAAAATATTCTATGTACTATTTGTATGAGGTCAGGATCTGTCGGGCTCAAAAATAAACACCTGGTCACTCTAAAAAGAAAACCATTAATGTATCACACAATAGATTTTATAAATTCATTAAAAATATTTAAATATATTGTGGTTAGCTCAGACTCAAAAAAAATATTAAACTATTCTAAAAAAAAAAATATTAAAAATCTTATTTTAAGACCTAAATATTTATCATCATCAAAAGCTTCAAAAATTAAAGTTTTACAACATGCACTTTTTGAAATGGAGAGAAAATTTAATAAAAAATTTGATTATCTAATTGATTTTGATGCTACTTCTCCGATAAGAAAAAAAAAAGATTTTCAACAAGCATTTAAAATATTTATAAGAAAAAATGCAGACCTTTTAATTACGGTTACTCCTTCTCGAAAAAATCCATATTTTAATATGATACAAATTTTGAATAAAAAAACTTTTTTAGTTAAAAATGGAAATTTTATAAGGCGTCAAGATACTCCGAAAATTTTTGATATGAATGCTTCATTTTACATTTTTAAAAGAAATCATTTATTGAAGTGTAAAAAACTTATATCTAAAAATACAGTTGCCTACATAATGCCAAAAAAAAGTGCTTTTGATATTGATGATATTATAGATTTAAAAATTAATGAAACTTTACTCAAGCAATGAAACAATACTCAACTGAAATTTTAAGTATAATTAAGTCAATCATAAATAAAGGACCTAAAGATTTACATGTTCCATTTTTTACAGGCCATGAAAAATATTTTTTAAATGAATGTATTAGTACCGGAGTTGTTTCTACCATTGGTGACTATGTAAATATATTTGAAAAAAAAATTTCAAAAATTACCAAATCGAAATTTACAGTTGCAGTTAATTCGGGCACATCAGCCCTACATCTTGCATTAATAGCTGCAAATTTAAAAAAAAATGAAGAGGTTTTGATGCCAGCTTTTAATTTCATTGCAAATGCAAATGTAGTCTCTTATTTAGGGGGCATACCACATTTCGTAGATATTGAAAAAGAAAGTTTAGGTATTGATCCAATCAAATTGGAGCATTACTTACTAAGTATTTTAAAAAAAAAAGAGGAGAATATTTTAATAAGAATTCTGGTAGAAAAATTAAGATTTTAATGGTGACCCATATATTTGGACATTCAGCAAAAATTAAAGAAATTAAAAAATTAGCAAATAAATTTAATTTTATCATGATTGAAGATGCATCAGAGGCCTTAGGAAGTTTTAATGATAAAAAGCATTTAGGTACTTTTGGTGATATTGGAGTATTGAGTTTTAACGGTAACAAAATAATTACAACAGGTGGAGGTGGTGCAATACTTACTAATAACAAAAAATATTTTAAAAAAATTAAAAGCTTATCAACTGTTTGTAAAATTCAACATCCATGGAATTATAATTATCATGATGTTGGATATAACTATAGAATGCCAAATATTAATGCTGCTTTAGGATTAGCTCAAATTGAAAACCTAAAAAATTTACTTTTATCAAAAAGGAAACTTTTTGAATTATATAATAAAAAAATAAAAGATCTAAATTGGATTTCCCTGTTAAATGAACCAAAAAAATGTAAAAGCAATTTTTGGCTACAAACTTTAATAATTTCAAAGAAAAATAAATCTTTACTCGAATTTATTATAAGATACGTAAACAAAAAAGGTATTCAAGCCCGACCAGTTTGGAATTTGATTAATTCAAACAAACCATATAGATATTGTCCATCAATGAATTTAAAAAACTCAATCGAAATGAGAGAGAGAACATTTAATATTCCAAGTAGTGCTGGAATAATTTTATCAAAAAATGAACGTAAATAAAATTATAATTCAACCAAATCAAAAAATCAGAGAAGCCCTTGAAATACTTCAAAAATCATCTCTTAAATCACTAATTGTAGTAAATAAAAAAAAAAAACTACTTGGTATACTTAATGATGCTGATGTCAGGAGGGCTCTTTTAAAAGGGGCAAAAATTGAAACTAGAATAAGTAAATTTTATCAAGACTTTAAAAACATATATTATGTAACAGAAAAAAAATATGATTTTAAATTAGTAAAAAAAAGAATAATTGAAAATAGTTTATTTATTGTTCCAATAGTTGACATTGAAAGAAAATTGATTGATTGCATAACTTTTAGGGATAAAGATAAAAAAATTCTAAATACCTCAAAAATTCCAGCAGTTATAATGGCTGGTGGAGAGGGGGTAAGAATGAGACCATTTACTAATATCTTACCCAAACCATTACTTCCTGTAAACTCGAAATCAATTTTGGAACACGTAATAGAAAATTTTATGACATATAATATAAAAAATTTTTATATATCTATAAATTTTAAATCAGAAATTATGAAAGCCTATTTAAAAGAATTGAAAAGAAAGCTTAAAATAAAAATTAGTAACATAACAGAAAATAAGCCGTTAGGCACTTGTGGTGCATTAAAAAAAGTCGAAAAAAAAATAAATTCTGATTTTTTTCTCTCAAACTGTGATGTATTAGTAAAATTAAATTTCCATGATGCATATAACTATCATCAAAAAAATAAAAATATTGCAACAATTATTGTTTGTAAAAAAAAAATAAAAATCCCTTATGGTGTTATTAAAAATAACAAAAAAAAACAATTATCTGAAATGTTAGAAAAGCCAGTTTATAACTTTCTTGTTAATACTGGAGTTTACATTTTAAATAAAAAAGTTTTGAAAAATATTAAAAAAGACACCTTCACAGATATGAACCAATTAATTGAAAAATTAAAAAAAAATAAAAAAAAAATTGGTTTATTTCAAATCAATGAAAAAAATTGGATAGACGTTGGTCAGTGGGATGACTATAAGAAATCAATTAAAAACATTAATGAATTATTATAAAAACTTATTTAATTTTAGAGGAAAAAATGTATTTATTTTAGGTGGCTCAGGCCTAATAGGACAAGAAGTAAGTAAAGCAATATTAGATTTAGAAGGCAGAGTGATAAATCTTGATATCAAGAATAATTCAAAAAAAGTAGATAAAAACTACAAATATCAATATCTAAATGTTGAAAATCTAAATAAATTATCAAAAAAAATTTTTTCTATTATAAAAAAACATGGAGAACCGAATGTTTTTATAAATTGTAGTTACCCAAAAACTAAAGATTGGAGTAAAAACAACTTCAAAAACATTAGTTTAGAATCTTTTGAAAAAAATATTAAAATTCAACTAAACTCAAGTTGTTGGATTTTAAGGTTATTTGCAGAAAGTATGGTAAAAAAAAAAATTAAAGGCTCTATAGTTCAATTAAATTCTATATATGGTCTGGTCGGCCAAGACATGGATATTTACAAAAATACAAATTTGTCTGAAAGTATGAGTTATTCAATTATTAAAGGTGGACAATTAAATCTAGTCAGACAAATGGCTTCTTTTTACGGAAAATATAACATTAGGATAAATTCCATTTGTGCTGGTGGAGTTGAGAATAAACAAAATAAAAAATTTATAAAAAATTATTCTAAAAAGGCTTTATTAAAAAGGCTTGCAAAATCAAGTGAAATTGCTAGTGCAGCATTGTTCCTTTCAAGCGAGGCAGCTTCATATATAACAGGAAGTAATTTAGTTGTAGATGGTGGGTGGACTTCGATTTAGAAAATTAAATGATTCCTCAAAAATATAAAAGTTTAATATATAAACAAAATCCAACTACTTTATATTTTTATATTTTAAGTTCTTTTTTTGTTATTATTTTTGAAACATTAAGCATAGGTTCAATTCCAATTTTTGCACTTGCATTAACTGATAACAACAGTTTTATAACAAATTACACTGAGAATATTGAATTATTTTCTAATTTAAAGCTTTTGCCAAAGAGACAAATCATTATTTATTCAGGTTTGACAGTAGTGATCTTATTTTTTATCAAAAACATAATACTTATTTTAATAAATTATTTACAACAAAAAATATTTAAAGAATACAAATTGTCAGTCTCAAAAATGTTATTTAAGTATTACATTAATTCAGAGTATAAATTTTTTCTATATGCGAAGCCTTCTAAATTAACGAGAACACTCACGACCGATGTAGGTCTCGCATTTAATTATTTTATCGCAAAAATTGTGTTATTGAGAGAATTTACTATAGTTGCAATAATATTAATATTTATTATTTCGGTAAGCCCATTAATTAATTTAGGTTTATTTTCTATTTTTTTCATTTTTAACATTATTTTTTATTTTATCATTAAAAAAACCCTTAAAAAAAGGGGTGAGGAAATTCATGAGAGAAATGCTAAACGATTTAAGATTTTAAGTGAAACTTTTTTGATGATTAAACAAATTAAGATCAATAATAAAGAGAGCTTTTTTACAAATGATTTTTTTCAGAATACAAAAAAAATTGAAAATTTAGTTTTTTTTAATAATTTTTTTAATACACTTCCCAAAACAGTTATGGAAATAGTTTCAGTAATGGTAATTGTGAGCTTTTCTCTATTATTAATCCTTTATAACAAACCAGACGCTTATGTTATTTCAGTGGTTTCTCTATTGGTTGCATCTGGAGCAAGATTTATACCTGCATTTAATTTGATAACCCAATCATTTTCAAAAACAAGATGGTTACAGCCCTCATTTGACCTTATTACAAAAGAGATGCGAAATTATATTCAAATAAATGAGGAAAATAAGTATTTATCAAAAGATGATAATTTTACTTTTGAAAAAGAAATATCATTTAAAAATTTTACATTTGGTTACAATGAAAGGAATATTCTAGATAATATTAATTTTGAAATTAAAAAGGGTTCTTGCGTAGGTATTATAGGTGAGTCAGGCGAGGGCAAAAGCACTCTAGTCAATTTAATTATGGGTCTATTAAAAACAGAAAAAAACAATGTATATATAGATGGTAAAAATATAGAAAAAAATATTCACAATTGGCAACAAAGTATCGGTTATATCCCGCAAGATGTTTATCTCATGGATGCAAGTATTAAAGATAATATAGCTTTTGGAATAGAGGAAAAATTAATCAATGAAAAAAAGATAGAGGAACTTATTGATCAGTTAAATTTAAGAAAATTTGTTGATAGTTTTCCTAAAAAATTAAATGAGAATGTCGGTAATATGGCTGTTAAGATTTCTGGGGGGCAAAAACAAAGACTAGGTATTGCTAGAGCGTTGTACATAAACCCAAAAGTTTTGATTTTTGACGAAGCAACTAGTTCTCTAGATATAGATAATGAAAATAGAATAATTGAAATAATTAAAAAATATAAAAAAAATAAGACTATAATATTAGTCTCTCATAGATCAAACACTTTAAAATATTGTGATAAGATATATGAAATTAAAAAGGGTGCAATTTCTGAAAAAAAAAATTAGAATTGTTACTTTCTACCTCTCAAATAATATTGGAGCATTACTACAAGCGAAATCTTTGAGACAAGTAATTGAAGAATATACAAATAATCACAACGTAAATTTTTATGATTACATGCCTAGAGGACTAATTTTTCATGAGATTTATAAACCATTAAAAACTCTTAATATAAGCAAACTATGTAAGAATTTATGTAAAAATTTTAAAATAAAAAAATGGAGAGATAAAAACTTTTTTCCTAAAGCAAATTCTAAATTATTAGAATCAGATCTTTATATTTTTGGAAGTGATGAAATTTGGAATTTTGATAATAAATATTTTGGATATGATCCAGTTTATTTCGGTAATGTAGATAGTACAAAACCCAAGATTTCATATGCTGCTAGTATAGGAAATGCAGAAATTTCTGGCCTAAAATCAGAGATATTTCATGAGATAAAAGAAAATTTTAAAAAATTTTCAAATATAAGTGTTAGAGATAAAGGCACTTATGATTTTGTAAAACAAATAAATAATTCCAATCCTCAGATTGTTTTAGATCCTACGTTAATTATTGATAAAGAAGATTTAAAAATAACTAATAAAAATATAGTTTTAGTCTATGGGTTTAATTTTTCAAATGAAGAGATTAAAAGCATCAAATCCTTTTCCAAAAAAAATAATTTAAAAATTGTTTCAATAGGATTTTTTAATAAATGGAGTGACATAAATAAAATAGTAATCGACTCTGATGAGTTTATAAATTACTTTCAAAAATCAAAATTTATATTTACATCAATGTTTCATGGAGTGATGATTTCTTATAAATATAACAAAAACTTTTGGTACACTTTTAGTAAGTCTAGACAAAATAAGATTGAATATTTTGTAGATTATTTAGAACTTAAGAATAGAAAAATTACTGAAGAGAATTTAAAAAATATAAATGTTGATTATAAAATTAATCAAAATAAATTTTTAGATTGGAAAAGTTTATCTAAAGAATATCTACTAACTAATATAAAACAAAATATCTAAATTTATTTTATCTTATCTAAAATGATTATTTCTCTCCTAATTGAGTACCTTATATTTTCTTGAAAACTATTGATTAGTTCAATTGCTTTATTTGCATCTTTTGAACCTAAGTTGATAACACAATTTAAAGTTTTTTCTGAAAATCCAAATCCATTAATTTTTTTTATTTTCAATATGTTTAGGTATAATGATTTAGAAAATTTTCTATAACGAATCAAATTAGTTCTTGAATATCTTTTAAAAAGTATTGTTAGAAAATTATGTATTAAAAACGTAAAATATAAAATAATGGAATTTTTTGATAAATCTTTATAAATATTTTTAGTAGCAAATAAACTTCCAAGGTTTGGAAAGGTATTTTCCTGATAAAATCTTCTATGAGCTTTTACCTCGTTGATATAGTTATCTAATTTCAATTGATTCTCTTTTTTTGTAAATTCAAATTCAACATTTAGAATAATTAAATTTTTTTTATGAAAATAACTACTTCTCCAACTAAAAAATAATTGATCTTTTTTTTTTTTATATATTTTGCCATATTCGTCCATAAAAATAACAGAAGTTAAAAAGTCTGAAATACAAGAGCCGTAAGATGAAGCATTCATAAAAACTCCACCTCCAACACTTCCAGGGATCCCTACTAACCCTTGTACTCCTGAAAAGCCTTTTTTAGTGAAATAATTAGCAAATCTGCTAATTGAGGTTCCTGCACTAACAGAATAAATATTTGATGAAATCTGATCAATATTTTGAATTTTTTGTAAATTTATTATTGGTGTATAAATATCACCATCTCTTATTAGAGTATTAGATATATTTCCTAAAATATAATATGTAATTTTTTTTGATTTTAGAAAAGATATTATACTTTTTACTTCTTCAGTATTTAATGGGTTTATGTATAATTTTATTTTTCCACCAGCTTTAATCCAAGATCTAAAACTCAGGTCAAAATTTTCTTTGAAAGAAATATTGTTTCTTATTAACCATTCCCTAACTCCAATTATTAAATCTTGATCCATTTAGAAAAATTTTTTTTATTCAAATCTACCGATTTTAACTTTATTTTCATTTTCAAAGGCTTTTAATAGGAATTCTTTTTTGTTTTGATAATGATATTCGCTAGAATAATCTTCAATAAATTTTTCATTAACTAGATCTTTTCTTACAAAAAAAGCATTAACACCTGTTACATTACAACCTACTAATAAATAATTTTTTTCTTTTAACATGATTTCGAAACTTTTTAACGATGCACCAAAGTAATTACTGTTATCCCACTCTGCATTTTTATCGTATTTAATGATCCATTCTGCAGATGGTCCAAACTTTGCATTATATTCCACTATTATAACTCTTGGACTAATAGAGTTAATTTTTTTTAAGACATGGTATGTGTTTAATCCAATATCAATACTTAATAAATCAATATCATTTTGATTATTTATATTATTTTTTACTAAATCATTAATATTTTCAGTATCAGCCTCATCATTTATTACTTCAAGATATTTATTAATCAAAAAATTAAAATTTTTATATATTTTTTCACAATATTTTTTTTCTTTTTCTATCCATATACCATTCCATTTTTGATTTATTAAATGAAGAGTATTACATTCATAACCATCTTGAACACCAATTTCTATGAATGTTTTATTCACTGTGCCTATTCTTTTAAAAATTTCCTCTAAAATTCCATCTTCATCAGCTTGTGAGAAATTTTTATATCCGTAATTTAATAAAATTTTGTTATTTTTTTTTTTATTTTCAGAAAGAATATTAAAATAATTTTGAAATGCTAAATTTCTATTAATTGCATGAATTCTTAAATATCTAGCGATATGCCATAATGATTTTAACATTATTTTTTTCATAAAGATTTTAATTTTTTTTTGTATTGCAAATTAATAGTATGTCTTAAATTATTTTTCACTTGATATTTAAAGCACTTATAAAAAAAATCATTTTCGTAGTTATAATTTTTAATTAATTTAATATTTTTTGACCAAAATACATCTTTATTGCTATATCTGCTAACAGGAAATTCTGCCACTAAAGGGTGTTTTAAAGTCATTAAACTTTGTTGAATAAAGAAATAAATATACATTTTATTACGTATTAATTTACTTGGTTTTTCTATTTTATCTGCATTTTTTAATTTTTTAAAATATTCATTTTTATTGATAGGCTTTAAATTTTGAACTATTTCACCCCACGATGTCCTTCCAGCACTAATACAAGGTTTACCTAGTGCATTTAATTCCAAAGACACTGTCCCATGCGAAGTAACTCCTACATCAGCTAATCCAAAACAAGATTTTGGTGAAATTTTTTCTGGACAAAGTTTAATATGACCAAATTTTTTACAGTACTCCCCGACGAAATCTTTTGTTTTTACTTTTACTTTTTTGTAGAAAGAGTCCATTGGATGAGTTTTAATCAAATAATTATATTGTGGATTTTTTGATGCAAAATCTAAAGTTTCTTTTAACCACTCAAAATTATCTTTAAATGCCCTCCAGCCCTGAACATAATTTCCATCTAAAAATGTATGCGTAAAGATTAAAAGAATTTTTTTTTTCCTATCCCATTTAAAAATTTTACAAATACTATTTTTATGAATTTTATATTTTAAATTTTTATAAACAAATCTACTTTCTCTTTTCCATACATTATCAATACCTTTATTTATTTTTTTATAAAAATTTTTTTTACCTTCCTTAACCGCAAAATTAAAATCTCTTTTAACAATAGTTCTGAATAATTTTTTTGAGATTTGTGCTCTTGCTGTATAAACTTCACTAAATTTTCTAAAATTGATAATAGATATTTTTGGATGTCCATGTCTGGCGTATACATTCAATTTTTTATTTAAACTTCTTTGGTAGATAATACCACATGGTAAAAATTGGTTTTCTGACATTATTATTCCATTATATTTTTCTTTTTTTAGTATTGATGAAAATTGATTATCAATATCCAATGCAACAGAAAAATTATAAATTACTGAAAAATTTATATTATTAATTTGTGGATATCCAGTATGTCTAATTACATGCTCAGATACAATTTTTCCATAAAAAATATCTCTAAATTTAAGCTTCAAAAAATCTTTAGGAGATCTATTATTAATAAGTAAAAAATAACTTTTGATAAATACAAATAGATGACTGAAAATATTCGGTTCTTCAAGATATTTAAAAGATTTAAATCCATAACTTCTCATAATAATTTCTGATTGTATATCTTTTTTGTTTATTAAAGGAATTATTGATTTAGCTTTAAAAGTTCTTTCGATATATTTGGAGACTAACGAGTTACAGATTTGATCTTCTGGAATATGAACAAAACTAGTTAAAATATATTTTTTTTTACCTTGTTTAATTTTATTTAATTTCCAAATAGTCCTATTTTTTTTTGTAAATTCCTGAAAAGATTTACTTTTACTTGGATTAAAATCTCTATTTAGATAAAACTTTATTAAACCAAAAACTCCATATCTTTTAATTGAAATCCTGTAATAATCTAAATCAATAAAATTTTTTTTTATTCTTATCAATATGAATAAAAATAAATAATAAAAGAAAATAAGTGATTTTCTCAAAAACATACAGCCAATCTAGTGATAAAAGTTGTTTTTAATTTGACGAGAACTTAAACATTTAGCTTCAAAATTCAAGATCAAATGCATATTTATAATATTCAAATTGTATTAAAATGATATTTATCTTAGGACATATTTGATTGATATAAATGAGTTTAAGTAGATAATATTTACATGAAAAAAATCATTATATTTTCAGCAGGATCACTTTCTAGAGAGATCTTAGAACTGATAAATTTTATTAATCAGAAAAAAAAGATATATGAAGTCATAGGATTTGTTGACGATAAACTTTTTAAAACAAAATCTAAATTAGCTGGAATAAAAATCTATGACTCTATGAAATTCCCATATAAAAATGTTTTTGGAATTTGTGGAATTATGAATCCTTTAATCAGATCTAAAATAATTAAAAAAGAGGGTAAAAAAATTAAATTTATAAATATTGTCCACCCAAATGTATACATTCCAAAAACTTTTAAGATGGGCAAAGGAAATGTTATATTTGGCAATGTTCATATTAGTTTCGACGTTAAAATTTCAAATTTTTCGATTATTAGTAACTTTTGTGATCTGGGGCATAATTTAACCTCAGGAGATTATCTAACATGTATGCCTGGAACAATAATAGGAGGAAATTGCACGCTAGGAAAAAATGTTTTTATTGGAAGCAGTTCAGTCGTACACCAAAATATTAATATTGGTGACAATACACATATTGGTTCAAGATCACATTTAACATCTGATTTAAAAAAAAATTATGCAATAACAAATTATCCAAGGCAAATTTTAAGAATTAATAATAAAAAATAACTATGCTAAAATTTTAATTATTTGTTTTTTTGTATTAAGGAATGCATTTTTTTTAAAATAAGGATTATAATTTTTTTTAATTTTTCTTAAAAATTCTTTGGATCTAGTTTTTGTAATAGCGTTTTTGATTTTTTTGATATCATATTCAACATCTATAACACTTTTTGATCTAGGTCTGCCTTTTTGCCTATTCCCAATATTTATAGAAGGTTTATTTAAACTTGGAATTTCAGATATTCCACTAGATGAATTTCCGATTACACCATTAGATTGTTTTATAAGCGAAAAATAGTATTTTGTTCCGTAATCTTTGATTAAAAATATTTTGTTTTTATCATTCTTTGTCTTGTTTATTAATTTCAAAATTTCTTTATTGCCTGGATCATTATTAGGCCTGCAAATAAATATTGATGTTTTTTCAAGACCTTTAATGCTTTCAAATACTTTATTATAATTTTTAATATTATTTTCTTTGTCAGGATGAAATGTTAAAACATAATTATACTTGTTTAACTTAATGTTATATTTTTTTTCAACTTCTTTTTTATCATAAAAATTTTTTTTTGAAAAAACATCATTTAATAAACTTCCATAAGAAAATACATTTTTATTTCTAAAGCCGAGATTGATTACATTTTTTTTATGATTAATGTTGCTTGTAAAATGATAATTAGAAAATAGAGAAATTCCATCTCTATATCTATTATCGAGAGAGCCTTTTGTCACTTCTCCTCCATAAAAATGTGCTATATTAATTTTTTTAGAATAAGCAACAAAAGAACAAATTAATATTTCAGACCTGTCACCAAAAAGTATTAACAAGTCAGGATTTATTTTATTAATTATTTTATTAAATTCGTCTAAATAAATTGAATGTAATTTAAAATATTCAATTTTATTGACATTTTTGATTTTAGAAAAAATTAAATTTTTTATTTTAGAATTTTTAATATTATCAATTGTCAAACCAAATTTCTTATCAAAATGTGTGCCAGTGCAAAAAAGATAACATTTATGAATATTTTGTAATTCAATAATTAAATCTTTTTGTAAATAAAAATCTGATCTATCTGAAGTTATGAATAGAATTTTTTTCTTCACTGTTTGATAAGCTCGTCTTTATTATAATTTTTTTTTGATTTTTTTCCAATTATCGTAGGATATAACATAGGAGATAAACCTGAACCTGGTCTTTTTGAGGTGATATTTTTAGGAGTAAACTTTTCACCTCTGATAATTTTTTTGGCAGCTACTAAAGATTTTCTAGCAGCTATTACATTTTTCTTTTCACTATTTGTTATATTCTTATTTTTATTTCCTAAAGCTGTTTGTAAGTCTCTAATGTTTTTTACCAATTTAATCAGTTCTTTTGGTTCTAAACTTGACTTATGATCAGGACCCTTCATTTTTTTACTTATTGTTATATGTCTTTCAATAATTTTTGCTCCTAAGCTTACAGCTGCTAGTGACACAATATTTCCCTCAGTATGATCTGAATATCCAACTTCACATTTGAATTTTTTCTTAAGACTTAACATGGCATTTAGATTTACATCTTTTATGGGTGTTGGGTAAGCTGTATTACAATGTAAAAGTATAATATCCTTTTTTTTAGTGCCATATTTTTGTAAAACTTTAATTGCATCCTCAACCATCTTTAAATTTGACATTCCAGTTGATAAAATAATTTTTTTACTTAGTTTACCAAGTTCTTTTAGATATGGATAGTTGGTTATTTCACTAGATGGGATTTTAAAATAGTCTTGCTTTAATTTATGTAAAAACTTAACGGACTCTATATCGAATGCAGATGAAAGAAATTTCACATTTTTTTTTCTACAAAATTTTTTCAAAGTTGGAAAAATTTTAAAATCAAATGCAAGTTTTTTAGCCATAGCGAGTTGACTATTATTCTTTATTGGAAAATTATTTTTTTGGTATATTGCTTGTTTTGCGTTCTCAGAGATATGCAAACTTGGGATAGATGTTTGAAATTTAACATAATCCACTTTGGCTTTTGCAGCTATCTCAATAAGTTTTTTTGCTAATTTCAATTTACCATTATGATTAACACCTATCTCAGCTATTATGATAGTCTTATTTTTTTTCATGGTCATACCTAAAATCGATTATCATTATTACGTGTTGCAATTTTAATTATCACTAATTAGTAATTAAGGATAGATATTTTAATTATACATATTATCAATAGTATAATATAGAAATTATTTAATATTACCTATATATGTCTTTTTTTTTTAATACTATCTCAGGTTCTAGAAATAAAAGTTTTATTACGGATGGTGATAAGTCATATGATTATAAGGACATAAATTACAAAATTAAAAAATTAAAAAAAGACTACGAGATAGAAGGACTGATATTAAATATTACTAAAAACACGATTGATTTTTTAATTGGATATCTTTACTTTTTTGAAATTTCTAAACCCCAATTGTTAATAGACCAGCAAACAGGAATTAAGAGTATATTGCAATTAATTAAAAGGTTTAAACCAAATTATTTATTTATACCTAATAATATAAAAGATAAGTTTAATTATAAAAAGATTTTTGAAATTGGACAATATGTTTTGTTAAAAACAAACTTTAGTAAAGTTAAATTAAATAAAAATATTGCATTTTTAATGCCAACATCTGGTAGTACTGGTGAACAAAAATTTGCAAAAATCTCTTTTAATAATATTAAAAGTAATACCAAAAATATAATCAAATATTTAAAGTTAAATATTAATGATTGTACAATAACCACACTTCAACCATCATATTCTTATGGTATGTCAATTTTAAATACACACATACTTGCAAAATCTTCAATCATTCTCACTGATAAAACCTTAGTTCAAAAAGAGTTTTGGGAACTTTATAAAAAGTTTCCAGTTACAAACTTTAATGGTGTACCTATTTTATACGAATTTATGATTAAATTTGGATTAAAAAATCTTTATAAAGATAATCTTAAGTTCCTTACATCTGCAGGAGGCGCTTTGGATCAAAAAACTTTGATTGAAATAGTTAAATTTTGTGAGGAAAATAAAATAAAATATTATTCAATGTATGGTCAAACCGAAGCATCACCGAGAATTTCATATTTATTATATCCTGACTTTAAAGATAAAATTGGAAGCATCGGTAAAGCTATTCCGGGAGGGAGTTTATCAATTAAGAACAATGAAATTATTTATACAGGTAGTAATATATTTGGAGGTTATTCTAATGGATTTAAAGATTTAATAACATTTAAAAAAAAGTATATACTTAAAACTGGTGATATTGGTTATCAAGACAATGATGGTTTTATTTTCATTACAGGAAGAAGTAAAAGAATCGCTAAACTGTTTGGAGTTCGACTCAATCTAGATTTAATAGAAAATAGTTTAAAAAATAAAAGTATTAAATGTGCAATTATATCTACTAAGAATAAGGTAATAATATTTCATACTAATAAAACTATTAATGAAGAAATATTAGAATATTTATTTGAGGAGTTTAAAATTTTAAAAACTAATGTTGAATTTAAGCACATTAAACAAATTCCAAAAACAAAAAATAATAAAATTAATTATAGTGAATTAGAAAAAAAAAATTTATATGATTAAAAATAATTTGACTAATATTTATAATTTAACCAAAAGTAAAAAAAAAAAAGATTTATTAAATCAAGTAAAATTATTAAACAAACATCATTTTAAGAAATCTCTGGAATATAATAAAATAATCAAATCACTTTATCCTAACTTTGAAAAAATAGATAATTTGGAACAGCTACCAATGTTACCAGTTAGATTATTTAAAAGTTTAGAGCTTAAAAGTATTAAGAATAAAAACATTTATAAAATAATGCATTCATCAGGAACCTCTGGATCAGGTCTATCCAAAATATATTTGGACAAAGAAAATGCAAAAAAACAAATCGAAGTTCTAAATAAAATTTTTTCATCCTCAATTACATCCGAAAGACTACCAATGTTGGTAATTTCAAAAAAACTTGAGCATGACAATGATGCTTTCAATGCACAAACAGCTGCAATTTTAGGATTTTCTCTATTCAGCAAAAAAAACTTTTACCTGCTAGATAAAAAAAATAATATTGATTTTAATGAATTTCAACATTTTAAAGAGTATGTAAAAAATAAACCCTTTTTTATATTTGGCTTTACATCAAGAGTATATGAGAACTTAATATTAAAATTAAATTTTCATGATAAAATTTTTGAAAATTCTATATTAATTCATGGAGGAGGCTGGAAAAAATTAGACGATATCAAAATATCCAATAGAGAATTTAAAAAAATATTGTTTAAGAAATTAAAAATTAAAAAGATTTATAATTATTATGGTTTAATTGAACAAACTGGCTCAATATTTATCGAGTCCCCAATTTGTGGTTATTTTCACACAACAGCATATTCTGATATTATTATTAGAGACGAAAATTTTAATGTTTTAAGAAAAAACCAAAAAGGGTTAATACAATTAATATCCTCTATTCCAACAAGTTATCCTGGCCACAATATTCTAACTGAGGATCTGGGTGAAATTATAGGTGAAGACGATTGTAAATGTGGCTTAAAAGGAAAATATTTTAAAGTTTATGGAAGAATTGAAAAAGCTGAAATTCGAGGATGTAGTAATTTTTCATGATAAAAATACATAATATAAATTTTGTAACTTCAAAAAAGATAAAACCTCAAAAACTAAAACCTTTTGATGATAAAATTTTAGATTTTTTGTCAGTGTTGTCAACTCGTATGACTAAATCAACTGAGGCAAAAAAAAATCCAGAGATTATGAGTTTTGCATTTTGGATTAGAAAAAAACAATCTAATAAAATTTAAAAAAAAATATGAAATTAAAAAATTAAACAAAAGAAAAGGAGTGGGATTGTTATTTCATATACCACCATCAAATATAGTATCGAATTTTGCATACTCCTTAATTTTCGGTCTACTATCTGGAAATACTAATATAATTCGTTTACCAGAAAAGTCAGAGCTCATGGCTAAAGTATTAATCAAATCTATGAACAATATAAAATCAACAAAACTAGATATAAGCAAATATATATATTTTATTAAAAATTATACCGATGATGGTAGCTCTAATTTTTTATCCAGTATTTCTGATGCAAGATTGATTTGGGGAGGGGATGAAACAGTAACTTTATTTAAAAGATTTAAAACAAAAAAAAATTGTAGAAATTTATATTTTACAGATAAATACTCTTTATCAATTTTTGATAGCGATAAAATATCTGTTATAAATAAAATTGATTTAGAACATTTGGCCAGAAATTTTTATAATGATACATATTTAGTTGACCAAAATGCTTGCTCATCTCCTAATTTAATAATTTGGACTGGAAGTAAAGTAGAAAATGCAAAAAAAATTTTTTGGTCGAAATTACTTAAAGTAATAAAAAAAAAATATAAACTGAGTTTTTTTTCAGCAGTAGATAAATTTACCAGCTCAGCCATATTTTCTGCAAAAAATAATTCCATATCAAATATAATAAATAACGAAAACTTATTAATTAGAATCAAATTGGATAAATTAAACGATAATTTAGAAAACTTTAGAGGAAAATGGGGATTGTTTTATGAATTTTCTAATAAGAATAAATATAAAGTAAATCTCCCTTTCTCAAAAAAGTATCAAACCATTACTTCCTATGGGTACTCAAAAAAACAACTAGAAAAATTGAAAAAAAAATCGTACTTATCATCTGTAAACAGAATTGTTCAGGTCGGATTATCAATGGAAATGGACTTATTTTGGGATGGTTACAACTTGTTATATAAGCTGACAAAATAGAATTTTTATGGAACTAAATTTTAATCAAATACTTGAATATCAAAAGAATAGACCTCCATATTTAATGATTGATCATGTTAGCAAAGTAGTTCCAGGAAAAAGCGCAGAGGGGTATAAAATTTTAAAAAATGATGAGTGGTTTTTTAAAGTACATTGGGAGAATGATCCAAATATGCCTGGAATGCTTCAAGTAGAAGCTTTGGTTCAAATGTGTGCAATGTCTATATTTACAATAGATGGAAATAAAGGGAAAACAGTTTTGTTAGCAAATGTAAATAACGTAAAATTTAAAAAAAAAATTGTGCCTGGTGATAAATTAAATTTAAAAACTGAAATCAAATTATTTAAAAGAGGAATAGCAAATTGTTATGGGGAGGGATATGTAAATGATGACTTAGCTTTAAAAGCAGAGTTCACAGTCGTATTGACAGAAGAAACACAAAAATATATAAGTCAAGGTACATAAAATGCCAATTGCTTCCTCTTTATTAGATAAACCAAGATTAATGAAAAAGCTTAGAGATTTCTATGCTTACGTTCAAAAAAATGATGGAAAAGTTGGCCAAAAAACTAGAGGTATCGACCTAAACTTCAATAACGCTTGCAATCTAAGATGTAAATACTGTTTCACAAACTCTCCGAAAGGAGATCATGTCAAAGAATATTTAGATATAAATGCGATAAAGAAGTTAGCTGATGAGGCAGATGAGTTAGGATTTTTTGAGTTTGATTTACAAGGTGGAGAGTTATTATTACAACCAAAGAAATTATTTCAAGTACTTGAAGCTATAAGACCTGAAAGATTTTATATGTACTTGACAACAAATGGATTTTACCTAGACGAAAAAATGGCAAAAAAACTTGCTGAGTTTAAAGTAAGTAGAGTTTCAGTGAGTATAGATAGTATGGATGAAAAAGTGCATGATGAGATTAGAGGAAGAAAAGATTCATGGAGACGTGCCTTAGATGCATTAAAACATGTTAAGGATGCTGGAATGGATCCATACCTAAATGTTACAGTAGGACACTACAATGCAAATACAGATCATTTTAAACAACTTTTGGATTATTCAAGAGACCAAAAATATAAAACTTTGTTAAATGTGGCTGTTCCATCAGGTATGTGGCAGAAGATGGATGAAATAATATGTGATGACAACGATAGAGTCTATTTAAGAAAAATAAGAAAAGAATATAAAAATTTAGTAAGAAATATTTGGAATCCTTTTGACAAAAATAATGAAAAAATTTTAGGTTGCACAACAGTTAATAGAGTTTATGTAACTCCAATAGGTGATGTGCTCGTATGTCCTTATGTGCACATAAAAATAGGAAATATATTTAAACAACCTCTAAAAGATATAATTAAATATGGATTTAGTATTAAGTACTTTAACAATCATAGTGATTTATGTTTAGCGGGAGAAGATAAAGAATTCATTAGTAAATTTATGACTTTTCCAGGCCAAACCATTTTTAATCCTGCAAAAGCAGAGGAAATATTTTCTAAAGAAGATTTTGTTTAAATGCTTCTTAAAAATAAAGTGGCAGTTATTACTGGGTCAAACCGTGGTATTAGCAAACAAACTTTAGAAATTTTTTCAAAAAATGGTGCCGATGTTATTGCTTGTGTAAGAAAATCAAGTAATGACTTTATTGAATATACAAAAAAACTCTCACAAGAGACGAAAAATTCAATTGATATAGTAGATTTAGATTTACAAAGTGAAAATAGCGTCAAAGATGCAATAAAAAGAATTGTCTCTATGAACAAAAAAATTGATATTTTGATCAATAATGCAGGGTCTATATATACTGGCATTTTTCAAATGACTACTATTTCAAAACTTAGAGAGATCTTTGAAATAAATTTTTTTTCACAAAGTATTTTCGTTCAAGGTCTTGTTAAGACTATGATTAAAAATAAAAGTGGTAGTATTATATATATATCCTCCTCATCAGCTATTGATGCGAATGAGGGAAGAAGCGCTTACTCAGCTTCAAAAGCTGCAATAATTACACAAGCCAAAACATTATCGAAAGAACTTGGAGCATTTAATATTAGAGTTAATTGTATAGCCCCTGGTTTGACACTTACAGACATGATGAAAAATAATACTCCAGATAATATTTTACAAGAAGTTATAAAGACTATACCTTTAAAAAGAGTAGGAGATCCAAATGAGATTGCGAATGTGATACTTTTCCTTGCGTCTGATCTTTCAACTTATTTAAGTGGGCAAACAATCAGAGTTGATGGAGGAATGAATTAATGGAAAAAAAAAATCTTAAGAATGAAATTGAAAGTTTTTCTAATGATATGAGATCAAATATTTTAGAAATGTCCCTCTCAGCAGGTTCAAGTAGCTCACATTTTGGAGGAGCATTATCTATAGTTGAAATATTGTCCACATTATATGTTTCACAATTAAAATATGATCCTAAAGACCCTTTATGGGAAGGCAGAGATAGATTTATTTTAAGCAAAGGACATGCGTGCTTAGCATATTATTCAGCTTTATGCCAAATAGGATACGTAAAATTTAATGATTTATTAACTTTTGAAAAAGATGACTCAGATTTTTTAGGCCATCCAGTTAAGAATGAAAAACTTGGTATAGAATTTTCTAATGGATCATTGGGAATGGGTTTATCGTTAGGTATTGGTGTTGCATATGCTTTAAAAAAAAAACAACTTGATAATTTTGTATATGTAGTAATAGGTGATGGAGAATGTAATGAAGGATCAGTTTGGGAAGCAGCGATGTCGGCACCTAATCTTAAATTAGATAATTTATATGCAATAATAGACAGAAATAATTTTCAACAAACTGGTTCAAGTTCGGAAATTATGAATTTAGATGATTTAAAACTTAAGTGGTCAAGTTTTGGCTGGCATACTGATGAAATAGATGGTCATGATGTTGACTCTCTTTTAAATTATTTTGATAAATCAAAAAATATCAAAAAACCTAAAGCATTAATAGCTAACACTATCAAAGGTAAGGGTTTTTCTTTTTCAGAAAATAATAATGAATGGCATCATAAAATTTTAACTAAATCAACATATGAAAATGCCTTAAAAGAAATTAAAAAGATTAAATAATGATTATAAATGAGAGGATTATAAAATCTTGGTCAATCATAGGACCTAGAGCAACTTTTGGTTTGGCGGCACTGGAACTGGTAAAAGAACACCAGAATATGATGATACTCACATGTGATGTCTCTACTTCTGCAGGTCTTGATAGATTTAGAAAAACATATGCATCAAACTATTTGGATCTAGGTATAGCTGAGCAGAATATGATTGGAGTGGCCGCAGGATTGGCAAGTGAAAATTATAACGTTGTTACAACAACGTTTGCACCTTTTCAAACAATCAGATGTTGTGAACAAATAAAAGTCAACTTTGGTTATATGAAAAATAAAGTTTGTATGGTGGGTTTGGCGAGTGGCTTGATTTTAGGCAATCTCGGCTTTACTCATTGCTGTATAGAGGATGTTGGGATTTTAAGAACAATACCAAATATAACAATTATATCTCCAGCAGACTCCTTTGAGACAGTTAAAGCATTTCAAGCTGCTTTAAAATATAATGGTTCGGTCTATATAAGGTTAACAGGTGGATCGAATAATCCAATTGTATACGATAAAGATTATAATTTTGAAATAGGTAAATCAAATATTTTAAAGGATGGATCAGATGTTGCAATATTTTCTTCAGGTTCTGTTACATCAGAGTGTTTAAATGCAGCAAAAATTTTAGATGAAAGTAACATCAGTTGTGCAGTTATAAATATGCACACAATAAAACCATTTGATAAAAAAACTTTAGAAAAATATCTTAACGTAAAATTGATTGTTAGTGTTGAAGAACACAACGTAATAGGTGGTTTAGGATCTGCAATATCAGAAACTTTATCTACTTTTAAAAGTTCTCCAAGACAAGTGTTTTTAGGTATAAATGACCAATATACAAAAGGTGGGAGTTACAACTTTTTGAAAAAAAAAAATGGACTGGATAAAGATAATATTATATCAACCATTAAAAATAATTTCAATGAGCGCTAGTATATATAAAACGATCTTTGCAAAATCTCTATCAATTTCAGAAAAGTTTGATGAGAATTTAAAATACAATGAAATTCCTGAATGGGACTCAATTGCTCATATGACTCTTATAGCTGAATTAGAAAATCAATTTAATATTTCACTAGAGACAGACGATATAATTGATTTTAGCTCTTATAAAAAAGGATTTGAGATATTAAAGAAATATGATGTTAAAATCTAAGGTTCCTAGAATTTTAAAAGTATAATGGGCAATCAACAAAAACAGACCAAGCACTTTTTTGAAAAAGATGCAAATAATTGGTCGAAAAAATCATTTTTCCCTAAGAAGAACAAACCTCTAAATACCATACATGAAAGAAATATATATGTAATAAATCTAATTAAAAAAAATAAACTTTTATCATGATTTGTATAGTGAGAACTGGAAGTTTAAAT
>MDTB01128127.1_pt1 | contig 35123 bp, 37 predicted proteins | sample 811161 | NCBI WGS metagenome assembly MDTB01 (sample SAMN05326650, study PRJNA326480) | marine metagenome | isolation source: seawater | place: Mediterranean Sea | collected 2009 | reverse complement strand
TTTTTTCGAAAAAGAAAATAACCATAAAGTAATAAAAGTTAGTGGAAAAAAAATTGCAAACATTCTTACTGTAGTAGAAGCTGCTGAAAATAAAGCAAATAAAACTATATTTTTTTTAGAAAAAATATCTACTGTTTTAAAATAGTAATACGAAGTTATAATTACAAAAGTTAAAAAAACTATATCTTTAATATTTTGAAAACTATCTCCTAAAAGTCTAGGTGTACAAAATAAAAGTATTACTCCTATTAAGGCTATATTGTCATTTTTAAATCTATTAAGTAAAATTTTGTAAAAAAATATTAATCCAATATAAAAGTATAAAAAAACTAAAAAGTGTCTAATCTTATAATATTCAATTGGATTTTCTAAACGTAATATTATTTCTATTATTGCTGCTGGTACATCAAATATGATCCCGTATTTGTTATAATAATCTATGGGAGATAAAGTAAATCCTTGTATACTTTCCAGTTTTGTGTTGGATAACAATGATAATTGATCTAGACCTAAATATTCAGATACATATCTAAGCCAATAAAAACCATTTAATCTGTGAAATTTTTCGTCAATGTTATGACCAAAGTCTTTAAATATTAAAATACCAATTATTAAAAATATTAAAAATACTAAATATTTATTTAAACTCTGATTATAAAATCTTCCTATCATAAATCATTTACAAATATTTATAGAATTATAAAGATATAAAATGTATAGATATAATAAATAATGAATATCCACGAATATCAAGCTAAAAAATTATTAAAGGATTATGGAGCCCCAGTTTCAAACGGTGTGGTCATTTTTTCTTTAAAAGAAGTCAAAGAAAAAATTCAACAACTAAAATCTAAAAAATTTGTTTTAAAAGCTCAAATTCATGCTGGAGGCAGAGGTAAAGCTGGAGGTGTAAAGTTAATAGATAAAATAGAAGATTTAGAAAAAGAATGTGAAAAAATGATGGGCAAAATATTAATTACTCATCAAACAGGATCTGAGGGCAAAAAAGTAAACAGACTTTATATCGAAGAAGCTTCACAAATTTCTGAGGAGCTTTATTTATCGTGTCTAATTGATAGAGAAAGTTCTAAAATAGCTTTTATTAGCAGCATTGAGGGTGGAATGGATATAGAAAAAGTTGCTTCAGAAGATCCTAAGAAGATATTTACAACCAAAGTGGATCTAAATAATGACATTGATATTAAAGATATAGAAAAAATTATTTTACCATATCAACTAAATGATGTTCAAAAAATCGAGGCTTTCAAGCTCATTAAAGCATTGTATAAACTATTGGTTGAAAAAGATGCTAGTCTCATCGAGATTAATCCATTGATCATTACAAAAGACAAAAAATTATTATGCTTAGATGCAAAAATGAATTTTGATGATAATGCAATATTTAGAAGACCAGAAATTTTAGAATTAAGAGATACTGATGAAGAAGATCCAACTGAAATTGAAGCAAGTAAACACGATCTCGCTTATATAAAACTTAACGGAAATATTGGGTGCATGGTTAATGGAGCTGGATTGGCAATGGCTACTATGGACATAATTCAACTTTACGGGAAGGAACCAGCAAATTTTTTAGATGTTGGTGGAGGAGCTTCTAAGGAAAAAGTTGCAGCAGCATTCAAACTTATTTTATCTGATAAAAATGTTGAAGGAATTTTAATTAATATTTTTGGAGGCATTATGCGTTGCGATACTCTAGCTCAAGGAGTGGTTGATGCTGCTAAAGAAACAAATTTGTCTGTTCCTTTAGTAGTTAGACTGGCGGGCACAAATTTTAAAGAAGGAAAAGAGATTCTTGAAAAATCAAATTTAAAAATCTTATCAGCTACTAATTTGAACGATGCTGCAAAAAAAATAGTTGAGGCAATTAAGTAAATGTCTGTTTTGGTAAATAAAAATACAAAGGTAATTTGCCAAGGGTTTACAGGTAAGCATGGAACGTTTCATTCTGAACAAGCAATTAAATATGGAACTAATTTAGTAGGAGGCGTGACACCTAACAAAGGAGGGCAAAAACATCTTGACCTTCCAGTTTTTAATACCGTTCAAGAAGCTAAAGAAATGACGCAAGCAAATGCAACAATGATTTACGTCCCTCCTAAATTTGCTGCAGCTGCAATAATAGAAGCAATAGACTCACAAATTGATTTGATAGTTTGTATAACTGAAGGGATTCCTCTTATAGATATGCTTAGAGTAAAAAGAGAATTAAAGAAAAGTAATTCTAGACTTATAGGTCCAAATTGTCCTGGAATAATTACTCCTGAAGAATGTAAAATAGGAATTATGCCAGGAAATATTCATAAAAAGGGTACAGTAGGAATTGTCTCAAGATCTGGAACTTTAACTTATGAAGCGGTAGCTCAAACTTCAGTGAACGGAATGGGTCAATCAACTTGCATAGGTATTGGAGGAGATCCAATAAATGGAACAAATTTTATTGATTGTTTGGAACTTTTTTTAAAAGATAAAGATACAAAATCAATAGTCATGATAGGTGAAATAGGCGGATCAGCGGAAGAGGAGGCAGCTGATTTTTTAAAAAGAGAAAAAATTAAAAAACCTATGGTAGGCTTTATAGCAGGCTTAACCGCTCCGCCCGGAAGAAGAATGGGTCATGCTGGAGCTATAATTTCAGGTGGCAAAGGTGGCGCAGAAGACAAGATAGAATTAATGAAATCAGCAAATATTACTATCTCAGAATCCCCAGCAGATATTGGAAAAACTCTTTTTAATAAACTAAATGGTTGAAATATTATAAATTATGTTAAAATAAATTTTAATGTCTTCATCAAAAAATAATAGCAACTATAAAAAGACCTCATTTTTGGCAGGAAATAATTCTGAGTTTATAAATGAGTTTTACTCTGACTATCTTTCAGATCCAAATTCATTGCCTGAGAGTTGGAGAAAATTTTTTGAAGGTCTAAGCGATGAACAAAAGCTAATTCAAGATGATTTAAAAGGACCTAGTTGGTCTCCAGAAAAGAAAAATAAAAAAATTATTTTATCAACAGCAAATAATAAAGAAGATAAAAAAAAACAAGAATATAACAACTTTAATCAACAAAGCACAAAAGACTCCGTGAGAGCAATAATGTTAATAAGGGCTTATAGAATTAGAGGGCATTTGATTGCAAGCCTAGATCCACTTGGGTTATTAAAAAAAGATGAGCATCTAGAATTAAAACCAGAAACATATGGCTTTAAAAAAGGAGATTATAATAGAAAAATATTTCTTGATGGAGTTCTGGGAATTCAATACGGGACATTGACCGAAATACTCAAAATCCTTAAAAAAACATATTGTTCAAACATTGGTTACGAATTTATGCATATGGGGGACCCAGATGAAAAAACATGGATAAGAAATAGAGTAGAAGGACCAGAAAAAGATATTAAATTTACAGAGAATGGAAAAAAAGCTATTTTAAATAAAATTATCGAAGCCGAAGGTTTTGAAAAATACTTACATATCAAATTTGTAGGAACAAAAAGATTTGGTTTAGACGGAGGAGAGTCACTAATTCCTGCATTAGAACAAATAATTAAAAGAGGTGGAAATTTAGGAGCGAAAGAAATTAAAATAGGAATGCCTCATAGAGGTAGATTAAATGTTTTAGCTAATGTAATGGGCAAACCTTATAAAGCAATTTTTAGTGAATTTTTTGGAAAAAGCACAAATAAAGAAATAGGAGGAGATGTGAAATATCATTTGGGTGCATCTTCGAATAGAGAATTTGATGGAAATTCTGTTCATATTAGTTTGACAGATAATCCCTCACATCTAGAAGCAGTAAATCCAGTAGTATTAGGTCAAGTTAGAGCTAAACAATTTTTTCATAATGATGTTAAAAGAGAAAAGGTTATTCCGGTATTGATACATGGAGACGCTGCGTTTGCTGGGCAAGGAATTGTTGCTGAGTGTTTTGCAATGTCAGGTTTACCAGGACATAATATTGGGGGAACAATTCACTTAATAGTTAATAATCAAATTGGTTTTACAACAGCACCACGATTTGCTAGATCATCGCCTTATCCTTCAGACGTAGCAAAAATAGCTCAGGCCCCGATTTTTCATGTTAACGGAGATGACCCAGAAGCAGTTGTACATTGTGCAAAAATAGCCACTGAGTACAGGCAAAAATTTAATAGAGATGTAGTTATAGACATGGTTTGTTATAGAAGATTCGGACATAACGAAGGCGATGAACCATCATTTACTCAACCAATCATGTACAAGAAGATCAAATCTCATCCAACTACTCTTAAAATTTATGGTGATAGATTAAGTCAAGAACAACTTACTTCATTAAAAGAGATAGAAAAAAACAAAGAAAAATTTAAAAATTTTTTAGAAAAGGAATTGGCGTTATCAAAAACTTATAAATCTGAACTTAAATGGTTCGAAGGGGCTTGGTCAAGATTTAAACCAGGGCTCGGAAAAGATAAACGAGGAGCAAGCGGAGTAAAAAAAGATAAATTAATTGAAATTGGAAAAAAAATTTCATCAATACCTAAAAATTTCAATATACACAAAACTTTAAAGAAAATTTTTAATTTAAGATTAGAAATATTTGAAAAAAATAAGTCTGTAGATTGGTCTACAGCAGAAAGTTTAGCATTTGCAGCTTTACTTACAGAAGGATTTTCTGTTAGACTTTCAGGTCAAGACTCAGGTCGCGGAACTTTTAGCCAAAGACATGCAGTACTGAGAAATCAAGATAATCATGACAGATATATTCCTTTAAACAATATAAACAACAATCAAAAAAAATTTGAAATAATCGATAGTTTATTATCAGAATTTGCAGTTTTAGGATTTGAATTTGGTTATTCTTTATCTGAGCCAGAAACTTTAGTTTTATGGGAAGCTCAGTTTGGGGATTTCGCTAATGGAGCACAAGTTGTCATAGACCAATTTATTACTTCGGGCGAGTCTAAATGGGGAAGAGCAAGCGGTCTTGTTTTATTATTACCACATGGTTATGAGGGCCAAGGTCCGGAACATTCCTCAGCTAGACTCGAAAGATTTTTGCAATTGTGTGCTGGAGAAAATATCCAAGTAGTTAATTGTACAACTCCATCTAATTATTTCCATGTATTAAGAAGACAAATGCACAGAGATTTTAGAAAACCATTAATCTTAATGACACCTAAATCCCTATTAAGACATAGAAAATGTGTATCTAACTTAAATGAATTTACTACTAAGAATTCATTTCATCGTGTTTTAGAAGATGATGCTTATTCTAAAGACAGCAGTCTTATTAAATTAAAAAAGAATAGTAAAATAAAAAAAGTAGTAATGTGTTCTGGAAAGATATATTATGATTTATTAGAGGCTAGAGAAAATTTGAAAAATGATAAAGTAGTGTTTATTAGAATAGAACAATTATATCCTTTCCCTGCAAAGACTTTGGCAAATTTACTGAAAAAATATGAAAATGCTGAATTTTTATGGTGCCAAGAAGAGCCTAAAAACATGGGAGCATGGAATACAGTTAGAAATTATATAGATAGAACTCTGGAAATAATTAACTTTGCGAAAGATAAAGTAAAATACGTAGGTAGAAAAGCTTCTTCCTCGACTGCGACTGGAAATCTTAATAAACATCTTGCACAACAAAAAGAAATATTAGAAAAGGTATTAAAGCAATAAATGACAGACAAAATTATAGTGCCAACTTTGGGTGAGTCAGTTACTGAAGCTACCGTTTCAAAATGGTTGAAAGATCAAGGAGAAAAAGTTTCTGCGGATGAACCTATTGTGGAACTAGAGACAGATAAAGTTAATGTTGAGGTCCCTTCGCCATCCAACGGTATTTTGGAAAAAATATCTGTAAAAGAAGGAGAGACCGTGAATGTAGGAGCCTTACTTGGAATGATAAATGGTTCTTCAAGTTCTGAAGCTAAAGAAGTAAGAGAAGTAAAAAAATATTCGCCACCAAAAAAAGATACTAAACCTTCAAAAAAATTACCAAAGAAAAATAATTCTAATGAACTGGAAGAAAAACCTTTAAAACTTTATGAAGAGAAAAAAAATGAAATTATAGATCCACCAGAAGAGGAAGCACTAATTTTAGATGATTTTATTGACACTGCTTCTGAAAAGAAAATTCAAAAAACGAAAACAAATGAACAATCTTACTCTCCTGCTGCAAGAAAACTAGTGAGGGAGGTAAATATTGATTTAAATAAGGTTCAAGGAACTGGCAAACATGGGATTATCTTAAAAGAGGATATCATGAAACTAATGGGATCTAAACCTGCTCCATCAGAAAGAAAAATAAAACATGGCCCTGAAGAAAGAATTAAGATGACAAGACTACGATCAACAATTGCTAAAAGATTAAAAGAAGCTCAAGAAAATGCTGCGATGTTAACAACTTTTAACGAAGTTGATATGACCGAAGTGATATCAATGCGAAATAAATATAAGGAAGAATTTCAGACTAACTATGGAGTGAAACTTGGATTTATGTCTTTCTTTGTAAAATCTTGTGTCTTAGGATTAAAAAATTTTCCCGCCATTAATGCTGAAATTCAAGGAGAAGAAATAGTTTATAAAAATTATTATAATATAAGTATTGCTGTAGGAACGGATAGAGGATTAGTAGTTCCAGTGATTAGAGAGACGGATGAGATGTCATTCGCGGATATTGAAAAAAATATTGTCAGTTTGAGCAATAAGGCTAGAGATGGAAAAATAACTATAGATGATCTTCAGGGAGGAACATTTACAATTACAAACGGTGGTATTTATGGTTCAATGTTGTCTACCCCTATACTAAATCCTCCTCAATCAGCAGTTTTAGGAATGCATAATATAGTTCAGAGACCAATTGTAGTTGATGGAAATATTGAAATCAGGCCAATAATGTATTTAGCTTTATCTTATGACCATAGAATAATTGATGGTAAAGAAGCGGTATCATTTTTGAAAATTGTAAAAGAGTCACTTGAACAACCAAAAAGACTCTTTCTTAACATTTAGCGATGGATAAAAACTTTGATGTAATAGTAATAGGCGGTGGCCCAGGAGGTTATGTCTGCGCTATTAGGGCAGCTCAATTAGGTTTAAAAACGGCATGCATAGAGTCTCGAGGCACTTTAGGAGGAACATGTCTAAATGTTGGTTGCATACCTTCAAAAAGTTTATTGAATTTGTCAGAAAATTATCTCAAAGCAAAAAAAGATTTTAATCTGCAAGGTATAGAAATTAAAGAAATTAAATTAAATATAGAAAAAATGATGTCTAATAAAAATAAATCTGTTCAAGTCTTAACAAAAGGTGTCGAATTTTTATTTAAAAAAAATAAAGTCACTTATTTAAAAGGTAAAGGTGTTTTATTTTCCAAGAACGATGTGACGGTTTATAATGATAATCATAGAGAAAACTATCATTCCAAAAATATAGTGATTGCAACAGGATCTGCTGTGACGTCTCTTCCTGGTGTTGAAATAAATGAAAATAATATTATTTCATCTACAGGCGCTTTATCTTTAAAAAAAGTTCCCAAAAAACTTATAATAATAGGTGGAGGATACATAGGATTAGAGATGGGTTCTGTCTGGTCTAGACTTGGAACTGAAGTGACAGTTATTGAATATCTTGACCACATAACACCAGGTATGGATAGAGAGGTCTCAAAAGAGTTTCAAAAGATATTAACTAAGCAAGGAATTAAATTTATATTAAATTCAAAAGTTATTTCTGTAAAAGATAAACAAAATTCAGTTTTAGTCGAATTTGAAGATAATAATTCTTCTAAAAAAGAAATAATTGATGCTGATAAAGTTTTAGTTTCAGTAGGAAGAAAACCTTACACCGAAGGTTTAAACCTTTCAAAAATCGGAATAAAAAAAGACAATAAAGGAAATATAGAAGTAAATGAAAAATTACAAACAACAATAAAGAATATTTATGCCATAGGTGATGTAATTAAAGGGCCCATGTTAGCTCACAAAGCTGAGGAAGAAGGTGTTGCCGTTGCCGAAATATTAGCTGGTCAAGCTGGGCATGTAAATTATAACGTTATACCTGGAGTAATATATACCTCTCCAGAGGTTGCTTCTGTTGGAAAAACAGAAGAGCAACTAAAGTCAGAAAATATAAATTATAAAGTAGGCAAATTTCCTTTCCTTGCTAACTCAAGAGCTAAAGTAAACAATGAGACAGAGGGATTTGTAAAAATATTAGCTGATGCGGCATCTGACAAAGTGTTAGGTGTTCATATAATAGGACCTCATAGCGGCGATATGATAGCAGAAATGGCTTTAGCAATGGAGTTTGGAGCTAGCGCTGAGGATATTGCGAGAACTTGCCATGCACATCCAACTCATACTGAGGCTATTAAAGAGGCAGCTTTAGCTGTTGATAAAAGACCAATTCATTTTTAAATTTTTTTTTTTACACTACTATTGATTTATGAAAGCACAAGTTTTGTTGCCTAAAGTTTTTAACTTTCCATTTACTTATAATTCTAAAAATGAGAACAAAATTGGAAATTTAGTAGAGGTTCCATTCGGTTCAAAAAAGGCAATTGGTGTTATTTGGAAAAATAAATATTTAGAACCAAAAAATATTAAGATAAAAAATATTGATAAACAAACAGGATACTCAATTGACAGAAAGTTAGTCGACTACATAGAATGGTTTTCGATTTATAATATGGTCCCAATAGGTTTGGTTTTGAAGATGGTGATAGGTGGAACAGATAAATTTTTTAAATCCAAAGATAACTCAATAAAAATAAAAAAGACTAAAAAAAAACTTTTTAATTTAAATAATGAGCAACAATCTGCACTCAAATTTTTTGAAAAAATAGATAATAAATTTGATGTTTCTGTATTACAAGGCACGACAGGTTCAGGAAAAACTTTAGTTTATTTTGAAAGAATAAAAAAGATTATAGAAAAAAAGAATCAAGCTTTGGTGCTACTACCAGAAATATTTTTAACTAATGATTTTAAATCAAGATTTGAGGATTTTTTTGGTTTTGAACCCGCTATTTGGCATTCAAAAATAACACCAAAGCAAAAAAGAATAATTTGGAAAGGGATAATTAAAAATGAAATAAAAATATTAGTTGGTGCAAGATCTGCATTATTATTACCATTTAAAAAACTAGGAGTTATAATTGTAGATGAAGAACACGACAGCTCTTACAAACAAGATGAAGGAGTAATTTATAATGCTAGAGATATGGCGATCTCAAGAGCAAGTTTTGAAAAAATTCCTATTCATCTTGTTACATCTGTTCCTTCTATTGAAACGTATAATAATATTCGAAATAAAAAATATAGGCACATAAAAATTTATAAAAGATTTGATAATTATCCTTTACCGCGAACAAAATTGATAAATTTAAATATTAATAAAACTAAGAAAAGATTTATAGCTAATGAAACAGTAAGTTTAGTTAAAAAATATCTCAATAAAGGTGATCAGGTCCTTTTTTTTATTAATAGAAGGGGATTTGCACCATATTTGATTTGTAAAAAATGTGGGAATAAACAAACTTGTTCTAATTGTTCTTTGTACCTTACTTTCCACAAATTAAAAAATAAAGCCATCTGTCATCATTGTTCTTTCGAAAAAGAAATGAAAACAAAATGTAAATCTATGGGATTATGTGAATTTACTATGTATGGTCCTGGTGTTGAGAAAATATTTGATGAAACGAAAGATTTATTTCCAGAAAAGAGAATTAATATATTTTCAAGTGATTATTTAAAAAAGAAGCATGAGATGAAAAATTTATTTAAAGATATTAAAGAAAATAAAATTGATATTTTAATCGGAACCCAAATGATTTCAAAAGGTTTTAATTTTCCCAAGCTAAACTGCATAGTAGTTATAGATGCTGATTTTTCTGGCAGAGGTTATGATTTAAGAACAACCGAAAAAAATATTCAATTATATCATCAACTAAGTGGAAGAGCTGGAAGATTTAGTTCTGAGTCTTTAATAATTTATCAAACGTTAACACCTCATGACTCAACGCTTAAGGAATTAATAAAAAATAAATCAGAAGAACTTCTTAAAAATGAACTTTTACTGAGAGAAAAAAATAAACTTCCCCCTTTTATAAGATTGATCGCGATTATTATTTCATCAAAAGATCGAAATTTAAGTTTACAGGGTGCTAGGGAAATTAAAATGAAATTAAATCCAATAAAAGATCTTGAGATTCTGGGCCCAGTTGACTCTCCTTTGCTTAAGATTAAAAAAAATTTCAGATCTAGGTTATTAATAAAGTTTAATAATCATAATTTTATGCAAAAAAAAATTACAAATGTACTAAATGGGCTTAAAATCTCATCTAAAATTAAACTTACGGTTGATGTAGATCCTATTAACTTTGCTTAATACAAAATTGGTAACTTGATCAAGTTATTTTCTTATGATACGACCACTTCATTATTTCACGATAAATTCTAACAATAAAAATGAGTACAAATAAATCTTTCTCAACTGAAACATCAGAAAGGTATTCCCGTGCATTGTTTGAAGTTTCAAAAGAACTTGAAGAGTTAGACAAAGCAGAAAAAGATATAAAAAATTTTCAATCTTTAATTAACTCTAATTCAGATATTAAAAATTTTTTAAAGGATCCTACTCAAAATATAAATGTTCAAAATAAAGTAATAAATTTACTAGCTGATAAATTAGATGTTTCTAAAAATTTGAGAAATTTCTTTTTATTATTAATTGAAAAAAGAAGAATTTTTTTTATAAAAAAAATTATAGAGAGCTTTTTAAAACTATGCTCTAATAAAAGAGGAGAAGTAAAAGCTTCATTAATTTCATCAAAAGAATTGTCTCAAAATGAGCTTAATGAAATAAGTAAAGATCTGTCAAAATTAATGGGTACAACTCTAAAATTTGACTATAAGGTTGATAAAGAATTAATTGGAGGTTTAAAATTACAATTAGGAAGTTTTATGATTGATACATCAATTAAAAACAAATTGAAAAAATATGAACAAGCAATGATAGAAAATTAAAATGACAATAAATCCTTCAGAAGTAACAAAATTATTAAAAGATCAAATTAAAAATTTTGGAGAAAAAGCAGAAGTCTCAGAAATTGGAAAGGTTTTGTCAGTTGGAGACGGTATTGCCCGTGTTTATGGTTTAGATAATGTTCAAGCAGGTGAAATGGTTGAGTTTGAAGATGGATCCAAAGGAATGGCATTAAATTTAGAAAATGATAACGTTGGCGTAGTTATTTTTGGTGACGATAGAAATATTAAAGAAGGTGACACAATCAAAAGAACAAACGCTATAGTAGATGTTCCAGTCGGCAAAGAACTTTTAGGAAGAGTAGTTGATGGTCTAGGAAATCCTATTGATGGAAAGGAACCACTTTCTGTTAAAGATAGAAAACGTGTAGAAGTAAAAGCGCCTGGGATTATACCTAGACAATCTGTTAACGAACCAATGCAAACGGGTTTAAAATCTATAGACTCACTTATTCCAATCGGAAGAGGACAAAGAGAATTAATAATAGGTGACAGACAGACAGGTAAAACAGCTGTTGCTATTGATGCAATTATAAATCAAAAAAAAATAAATGAGTCTTCAGATGAAAAGAAAAAATTATATTGTGTTTATGTAGCAATCGGTCAAAAACGTTCAACTGTTGCTCAGATAGCAAAAACATTAGAGGAAGCTGGAGCGTTAAAATATACAACAATTGTTGCAGCCACAGCATCTGACTCAGCTCCTTTACAATTCTTAGCACCCTATACAGGGTGTACTATTGGAGAATATTTTAGAGACAACGGGATGCATGCTTTAATTGTTTATGATGATTTATCAAAACAAGCAGTTGCTTACAGACAAATGTCTTTATTATTGAGAAGACCTCCAGGTAGAGAAGCATACCCAGGAGACGTATTTTATTTACACAGTAGATTATTAGAACGGGCAGCTAAACTAAGCGATAAAAATGGAGGGGGTTCATTAACGGCTTTACCTATTATTGAGACACAAGCAGGAGACGTATCTGCTTATATTCCAACCAATGTAATTTCTATCACTGATGGACAAATATTTTTAGAGACAGAATTATTTAACCAAGGAATACGACCAGCTGTTAACGTTGGTTTGTCAGTATCTAGAGTGGGATCTGCCGCTCAAACAAAAGCAATGAAAAAAGTTGCTGGATCAATCAAATTAGAATTAGCGCAATATAGAGAAATGGCTGCATTTGCTCAATTTGGTTCAGATCTAGATGCTTCGACTCAACAATTATTAAATCGTGGAGCTAAACTTACTGAACTTTTAAAACAGGACCAATATTCTCCAATGACCGTAGCAGAGCAAGTAGTATCAGTATTTACAGGAGTTAAAGGCCATTTAGATGACGTTGATTTAAATAAGATTAAAAAATTTGAGAGAGATATTATTGAAAAAATTAAAAATGAAAAATCTGAAATTATTGACTCAATTCAATCATCAGGAAAACTTGAAGAAAATACTGAAAAGCTTCTAACACAGATAATTGAGGAATATAAGAAAGGTCAAAAATAATGCCAAGTTTAGATGATCTGAAGAAAAGAATTAAAAGCGTTAAATCTACTCAAAAAATTACAAAAGCCATGAAGATGGTAGCTGCAGCAAAGCTAAGAAAAGCACAAGAAAATGCCGAAAAAGGCCGACCATATAGTCAGAAAATGCAAAATATAATTCTTAATCTTACTAAATCAATTAATGATCCTGAAAATGCTCCTAAGCTTCTTGTTGGTACAGGACAAGATAAAACTTACTTGTGTGTGGTATTAACTGCTGACAGGGGATTATGTGGAGGTTTCAATTCAAATATTTGCAAATTAGCAAAAAAAAACTTTAAAAAAATCTTAGGTGAAGATAAAAAATTAAAGATAATAACAGTAGGCACAAAAGGTTTAGATCAAATAAAAAGAGATTATGGAAAATATATAATAAAAAAATTTAGTTTTAAGGAAAAAAAACAAATATCATTCAAAGAAGCTGAAATAATTGGAAACGAAATAATCAGCTTATTTAAACAAAGTCAGTTTGATAAATGTATTTTGTTTTACAACAATTTTAAGAATGTTATAACTCAAATTCCTCAAGCACAACAAATTATACCTACTGAAAGTAAATCTTCAGATACAAAAAAAGATGATTTTCAATTATATGAGTTTGAGCCAGAAGAAGATGAAATATTAGAAGATCTATTACCCAAGAATATATCCACTCAAGTGTTTAAAGCATTTTTAGAAAATGCAGCTAGCGAGCAAGGTTCAAGAATGACTGCGATGGATAATGCAACCAGAAATGCCGGAGATTTGGTAGACAAACTTACAATTAATTATAATAGAAGCAGACAAGCTTCCATTACAAAAGAATTAATTGAAATCATATCTGGAGCAGAAAGTTTATAATTATGAGTAAAAAGGGAAAAATAACACAAATTATTGGTGCAGTAGTAGATGTTAATTTTGAAAGTGATTTACCAGAAATATATACTGCTCTTGAAGCCAGTAACTCTGGAAACAAATTAATTCTAGAGGTCGCACAGCATTTAGGAGAAAACGGTGTAAGGACAATTGCTATGGATGCTACAGAGGGATTAAAAAGAGGTGATGAGGTAATCAATACTGGATCACCAATAAGTGTGCCTGTTGGACCAGAAACTTTAGGTAGAATTATAAATGTTATAGGAGACTCAATTGATGAAAAAGGTGAAGTTAAAACAAAAGAAAAATGGCCAATTCATAGACCAGCACCAAAATTTACAGACCAGGCAACAGAAACTGAACAATTAGTGACAGGCATTAAAGTCATAGACCTATTGGCTCCATATGCTAAAGGCGGAAAGATTGGATTATTTGGAGGAGCTGGAGTCGGAAAAACAGTAACAATTATGGAATTAATAAACAATATTGCCAAAGCCCACGGAGGATTCTCAGTTTTTGCTGGAGTTGGTGAGAGAACTAGAGAAGGTAACGACCTTTATCATGAAATGATAGAGTCTGGAGTTATTAAGACCGATGGCAAAGGTTCAAAAGCAGCTTTAGTTTACGGACAAATGAATGAACCTCCAGGGGCGAGAGCTCGAGTAGCTCTAACAGGACTTACTGTAGCTGAGTATTTTAGAGATAAAGAAGGTCAAGACGTACTTTTCTTTGTTGATAATATTTTTAGATTTACTCAAGCTGGATCAGAAGTATCAGCCTTGTTAGGCAGAATACCTTCAGCTGTAGGCTATCAACCAACATTAGCAACAGATATGGGTAATCTTCAAGAAAGAATCACATCAACTGACAAAGGATCAATTACATCAGTACAAGCAATTTATGTACCGGCAGATGATCTTACAGATCCTGCACCAGCCACTTCATTTTCGCACTTAGACGCGACGACTGTTTTATCCAGACAAATTGCTGAAATAGGTATTTACCCAGCGGTGGATCCACTAGACTCTACATCTAGAATTTTAGATCCAAGAATAGTAGGGGATGAACATTACAGAGTTGCTAGAGATGTGCAAAGAATTTTACAAGCATATAAATCTCTTCAAGATATCATTGCTATACTAGGTATGGATGAGCTTTCAGAGGAGGATAAACTTATTGTAGCAAGAGCTAGAAAAATACAAAGATTTTTATCACAACCATTTTTTGTAGCCGAAGTATTTACTGGCTCTCCAGGAAAACTTGTAGATTTAGACTCAACAATAAAAGGATTTGACGCAATTTGCAAAGGTGAGTACGATCATTTACCTGAAGCCGCTTTTTATATGGTAGGCGGTATAGAAGAAGCAGAGGAAAAAGCAAGTAAATTATCCAAAGATAATTAATAGAAATGTCCGACAAATTTGATATTGAAATCATAACTCCTAGTCAAACAATATTAAAATCTGAGACATCTGAGGTTACAATTCCTTCTTTTGAAGGGGAAATGGGTATTCTAAAAGATCATATTTCTCTAATAACTTTTTTAAGACCAGGAGTAATAAGAATAAAAAGTGATAAAATGATAAGCTTTTATGTTGAAGAGGGAACAGTGGAGTTTACAAATAATAATTTGTTAGTATTGACTACTACTGCAATGAATTTAGAAAATTTAGATAATACTTACTTGAATGAGTCGATCAAGAAATCACAAGAACAATTAGCATCTATAGAAACAAGTGATAAAGAAAAATACAAATTATCTTACAAAATTGAAACAATAAAAGAGATTATTAGATAAACTTTTTTACTTCTACAAGTAATTTTTCATAAACCTGTTTTTTAAAACTCACAATTACTTTTGGAAGCTCTTCAACCTTAATCCACTTCCATTCTATAAATTCAGGATATTTAGTATTTAAATTTATTTCCTTTTCATTTCCCACAAATCTTGTAATGAACCATTTCTGTTTCTGACCTCTATATTTTCCTCTCCAAATAATACCTAAAAGTTCTTTAGGCAATTCATATTCTAACCATTGATCTAGTTCTTTTAAAACTTTAATGTTTATAATACTCGTCTCTTCAAATAACTCTCTTTTCATAGCTGTTAATAAATCTTCGTTCTTATTAACTCCTCCTTGAGGCATTTGCCATTTATCAATTGGGTTATCTTTACGTTTACCAACAAAAACTTGATTTTTACTATTCAAAACAATTGCTCCAACACCAACTCTTAATGGTAGATTACTTTTATTCATTCTAAGAAGTTAAAAGATCTAGAGCATAATTTAACTGATTGTCATTTTTTGAATTAATTTCAAAATTATCGCTAGTTTCTTCTACTAATATATCTGGAGTTACACCTACTTCTGAAATAGAATTTCCAGAAGGCAAATAGTATTTAGAAATAGTTAATCTCATACCCCCACCATTCCGCAGCGGTATAATTGATTGAACGGAACCTTTACCGTAAGAATTTTCCCCTAAAATTATCGCTCTTTTATGATCTTTAAGTGCTCCTGCAAATATTTCAGAAGCTGAAGCAGATCCGTTATTTATTAATACTATGATTGGCTTGCCATTTATCTCATCACCTTTTCTAGCAAAAAATTTTCTTGTTTCCGAAGCTATCCGTCCCTTTGTAGAAACAATTTCTCCATCATCTAGAAAAAAATCAGTTATATTGATAGCCTGAGTAAGTAATCCACCAGGGTTATTCCTTAGATCAACTATGTATCCTTTTATTTTAGATTTTTTATCAAACTCTTTGAGTATTTTTAAAAGTTGTTTATCACTGTTTTCATTAAAAGATTTTAATCTTATGTATCCTAAATTTTTATTTTTTCCTAAAATTTCATAATTTACTGATTTAATTTCTATAATCTTTCTTACGATATTAAATTTTAAGGGCTTTTTAATACCTTTTCTTCTTACTGTTAAATCTATCGATGTACCTACCGGACCTCGCATGAGTTTTACTGCTTCCATTAAAGATTTTCCTTGAACTTGTTTATCTCCAATCTTAACAATGTAGTCACCGGCTTTTATCCCTGCTTTAGCAGCAGGAGTATCATCTATAGGAGAAATAACTTTGACAACACCAGCTTCCATTCCAATTTCTATTCCTAATCCACCAAATTCTCCTCGAGTATCTGTCTGCATTTCTTTAAATAATTCAGGACTCATATATGCTGAATATGGATCAAGAGATTGAAGTACGCCATTTATTGCTGAATCCATTATTTCTGACTCATTTACATTATCGACGTAGTCTTTTTTTATTTTTTCTAAAACTTCTCCAAATAAATCAATCTTATTATATAATTCATTTTTTGAAAAACTATTAGGTATAAAAATAATAATAGTTAGACTAGCTATCAATAATATTTTTTTCATATTACGGCTTTCTCTTTTGGTATTTCTTCAGACCACATTTTCTCTAAATCATAAAAATCTCTTTTTTCAGGATGAAAAATATGAACTATAATGTCATTTGTATCCACTAGTTTCCAGTCACTACTCTCTCTTCCCTCAATTCTACATCCATCTAATCCAATTTTTTTTAATTCGGTAATTAAGATTTCTGATAGGGCCTGTAGATGTCTTGATGAAGTACCGGAAGCAATAATCATGTAATCTGCTATGTAAGATTTATTTTTTAAGTCAATTGCCACAATATTTTCAGCTTTATTTTGATCAAGAATATTTTCAATGTTTTTTTTGATTTCAATAACTTTCATTAAGTCTTTTTAATTAATTTTTTTTTAACAGCAGATGATGAAATATTTATATCTTTATTGTTAATGAAGATTATATTTTTTTTATTAAGATATTTCACCACTATAGATTTTTTACTTTTTTTAGCGTATCCCCTTCTCGAAAAAACTACCAATTTTACCATTTTAACTATCTTTTTCCATTTTGTCCACTTATGAAAATTTATTAGACTATCTGCACCTAAAATAAGGTACAAATTATTTTGTCTGTTTAAATTGACGAAATAATCAATTACACTAACAGTTCGAGAGGATTTAATTTTCTTATCTAAGTATAAAACCTTGATTTTTTTTATTTTTTTAACAGCAAGTCTAGATTTTGATATTCTATCTTTCAATAAAAAAAGTGGTTTTTTTTTTAATGGATTTTTTTTTGTAACGACCCAATAAAGTTTTTCAAGTTTAAGTTTTTTGAGACTTATTTTACAAATTTTAACATGGCCTTGATGAGGAGGATCAAAACTTCCTCCGAAAATTCCAACGTCTTTTTTAAATTTGTTTAACATTAATTACAATCTTACTATTCCTTTTCCAGAAACAATATACTTATAAGATGTAAGTTGATTAATACCAACTGGACCACGAGGAGGAAGCTTATTAGTTGAAATTCCTACTTCACCTCCAAAGCCAAATTCTCCTCCATCTGCAAATTGGGTAGAGACATTATGCATTGCAATAGAACTATTTACACCGTGTAAAAAAATCTTGGCATTTTTAAAATTTTTCGAGAGGATACTATCAGTATGCATAGTGCCATACTTTAGAATATGATTAACTCCATCATGTACATTTTTTACAGTTTTTATTGAAATTATTGAGTCAAGATATTCTGTTCTCCAGTCAATCTCTTTTGCTGCTTTCAATTTATTTTTAAATAATTTATTGATTTTACCATCAACTCTTACTTCACACCCAGAGTCTATTAAACTTTCTATTATTTCTTTTGCATGAGTTTTAATCGCTTTTTGATCTATGAGTAATGTCTCTACCGCTCCACATATACTAGTTCTTCTCATTTTGGAATTCAAAATTACTTTTTTGGCCATTCTCAAACTAATACTTTTATCAATATAAATATGACACAATCCTTCAAGATGACCAATTACATGTATATTTGAAAATTTTTGAACTTTTGAAACTAATCCTTTTCCACCCCTAGGGACAATTACATCGATATATCTACTCATTTTTGAAAGTAGATTATCAACAATTTTTCTATCTTTATTATCAATAAATTGTACACAATTTTTATTGATATTATTTTTTTGAAGCGCGTCTCTAAAAAGATTAGCTAAAATTTTATTTGAATTAATCGCTTCAGATCCCCCCCTTAATATAGAACAATTTCCTGATTTTAAACATAAAGCCGCCACATCTGCAGTCACATTAGGTCTACTTTCGTAAATAACCCCTATTACTCCAATTGGTGTTGAAACTTTTTTTATCTTTAATTTGTTTGGCCTTTGCCAACTATCCAATATTCTGCCTACTGGATTTTTAAATTTTTCTATTTGGTTGATTGAGTTTCTTATATTTTCAATTCTTGATTCATCCAAAATCAACCTATCTATTAATTGTTTACGCTTTGCATTTTTTATATCTTTTTGATTTTCTGCTATGATTTTTTTCTTATTTTTTAACAAAATCTTATTATAATCACTTAAAACTTTTTTAATTTTAGAGTGTTTTACGATTTTTAGCTCTTCAAAAGCTTTTCTTGCGTTTAATCCAATTTTTTTTAATTGTTGCATTTATAATTTTACCATATCATCTTTGTGAATAATTTCTGATTTACTCAGATATCCCAAGATTTTTTCTATTTCTTTACTTTGCTTACCTTTAATTTTTTCAATTTCTACAGAATTGAAAGAAGATAATCCTCTAGCTAGCTGTTTCTCTCTTTTGTCAACTATTAATACATTTTCTCCTTTATCAAAAATACCCTTTATCTTCATAACTCCAGCTGCCAGCAAACTTTTACCATTTGATAAAGCTTTTGCAGCGCCATCATCAATGTAAATTTTACCTGCTGAATTTAAAGAGCTAATTATCCATTTTTTTCTAGCGTCTAAGCTGGATATCTTAGGCATAAAATGAGTAAAGTTTTTCTCCTTTAGCATTTTTTTTATAGGATTTTCTTTCTTACCATTTGCAATAAACATATGGCAGCCAGAATTTATACAGATTTTAGCAGCATCTAACTTTGTAGAGATTCCACCCGATCCATACAAATTTTTACTTTTTTCAACTAAGGAGTAGATCTTTTCGTCAATTTGATTAACAGTTTTTATAATTTTTTTTGATTTGTCATGAAGGCCATCGACATCTGATAGAATAATTAAAGTATCCGCGCCAATAATTTGAGCTACACGTGCAGCTAGTCTATCATTATCTCCATACTTAATTTCTGCTGTAGCAGTCGTATCATTTTCATTCACTATTGGTATAGCCTTTAATTTAAAAAGATTATCAAAAGTGCTTCTAACATTTAAAGCTCTTTTTCTTTGCTCAGTATCATCTGGACTAATTAGTATTTGTCCAGTTTTAATTTTAAATTTATCAAAAAGTTTTTGAAACTCACCCGCTAAATGAATCTGCCCTACAGCAGCGATAGCTTGACTCATGTCTAATTTGATTTTTTTTTTTTTAATCTTAAGATATTTTTGTCCTAAGGCTATTGCTCCAGAAGAAACAATTACTAAGTTTTTTCCTTTACCAATTTTTTTTATATCTTTTATTAAACTTGTGACCCACTTTTTTTTGAATTTTCCTTTTGAATCTACTACTGTTGATGAACCCAATTTTATTACTATTTTTTTTGAATTATTAATTAGCATATTTTATTAAAAGTTTTTTAGTTTTTTGAATATCTCTATTTGAGAATACCGAAATAACTTCATATTTTGTTTTCACTTTTTTTTTAAATTCCTCTAATTTCCTCTTTATATCCTTATTTTCATACAAATCTGATTTATTAAAAAAAATAATTTCTTCTTTTTTATCTAACTTATTATCATACGATGATAATTCTTTAATTATTTGCTTATACGTCATTACTAAATCTTCCTCACTTAAATCTATTAGATGTAATAAAACTTTACACCTTTCAATATGGCGCAAGAACTTATCTCCTAGACCTATTCCTTTATGAGCACCTTCTACTAATCCAGGGATATCGGCTAAGGTTACCTCTTTTCTATTATAATATGTTACTCCTAAATTTGGATTAATAGTTGTAAAAGGGTAGTTTGCTATTTTTGGTTTTGCTCTAGTGAGAGCTGCAAGCAAACTAGATTTGCCTGCGTTCGGTTTTCCAATAATTCCAATGTCTGCTATGACTTTTAATTGCAACCATATCCAAAATTCTTCACCAAATTTTCCTGCAGTCTTCTTTTTTGGAGCTCTATTAGTTGAGCTTTTAAATCTTACATTACCTAAACCTTTTTTTCCTCCAGAGGCTACAAGATATCTTTCTTTATTATTCGTAAAGTCATAAATTAAAGTATTGTTATCTTCCTCATAAATCTGAGTCCCAACTGGAACTTTTAAAATTAAGTCTTCTCCGTCAGCGCCTGTTTTATTTCTTTTACTGCCTGGTTTACCGTTCTGAGCTTTAAAATGTTGGGCGTATCTAAAGTCGATAAGGGTATTAAGATTTCTATCAGACTCAACAATAATAGAACCACCATCTCCACCATCTCCACCGTCAGGACCTCCAAATTCAATAAATTTTTCTCTACGAAAGCTTGCAGAACCTGAACCACCATTTCCTGCTTTGATATAAATTTTAGCTTGATCTAAAAATTTCATTTTAGGTATATTATAAATAACTTTAGTTATTTATATAGATTTAATTGGGAATTACAGAAACAAAAGTTCTGTTTAATTTAGTTTTTTTAAATTTTACTTTTCCTTTGATTAAAGAAAAAATTGAGTGGTCTTTACCCATACCCACATTATCACCAGGGTGGATTTTTGTTCCTCTTTGTCTAACAATGATATTACCAGGTATTACTAATTGATCTCCATACCTTTTAACGCCAAGACGCCTACCTTTACTATCACGTCCATTTTTTGATGATCCACCTGCTTTTTTTGTTGCCATTTAATTTCCTATTTTTTTGCTTCTTTTTTTACAACTTTTTTGTCCTCTTTAACAGTTTTCTTTTTTTCATCTATTTTAGCTTCATCTATAATTTTTCCATCTTTTGACAAAATTTTTGTAATTTGTATCTTAGAATGACGTTGCCTGTGACCATTTTTTTTTCTTGAGTGCTTTCTTCTTCTTTTGTGAAACACCAAAACTGTTCTATCTTTAACGTTATCTAAAAGTTTAGCTTCAACAATTGCACCCTCAATACTTGGGTTTCCAATTTCAGTGCTTTTGTTATCATTTAATAGCAAAACATTTTTAAATTTTATAGTTTCACCTTTCTTTGCTTTTAGCATTTCAATTTCTAAGATCTTACTAGCAGAAACCTTGTACTGCTTTCCACCTGTTTCAATTATAGCAAATGACATAATTTTTTTTTTTTTAGTTTTGAGGCAATATAGCCTTCAATATTATCAAGTCAAGATCATTGAGGTTAAAAAGTGTCTTTTAAATCTCTTAATTTACTGAAAACTTCTTGGTCTGAGTAAGCTTCCAGGTTCAATGCTTGTTTAAGTCTAATATCATCGTATCTTAAAAAAATATTCAATTTTATTTCATCTCCTATAGTAGTTGGGATAGTTGGTAAATTTTCTTTTATTTTTGAATTTATTAAAAGGGATTTATCTTTTAACAAAGTATTCTTAGGATCATATTTTAGACAAAAATCTAAATTTGTTTTTGTATATTCATGTCCGCAATATACTTTTGTTTCAGATGGTAAACTTTTAAGTTTAACTAAAGAATTAAACATATCCTCGTGAGTACCCTCAAAGACTTTTCCGCATCCTAGTGAAAATAATGTATCGCCTGTAAAAACAATTTTTTCCTCTCTAAAATAAAAAGCAACATGTCCACTAGTGTGACCAGGAATAAAAATTACTTTAAATTTAAGATTTCCGATTTTTTCTTCTTGATTTTCTAATAAACAAATATCAATTCCAGGTATGCGATCTTTATCTAAATTATATCCTAAAATTTTAGAACCATATTTTTCTTTAAGTTTTAAATTGCCATTAACATGATCGGTATGATGATGAGTATTTAAAATAAAATCTAATTTTTTATATTTTTTTATTACCTTGTCACAACTATTGAACTCTGACGGATCCACAATTGATACTGTATTGGTCTTTTTTTCAAAGATTAAATAACTATAATTGTCACTCAAACATGGTATAATTTCTATTTTCATACTATCCGATTAAAAAAATTCCTAGTTTAGAAAAAAGATTTTTAGTTTCTAAATTTCCTCGTTTAATTAATGATGTTTTATCTCCATTTACGCCAATTACTTTTTTAATTTCGATTTTTTTTGTATCACAAAATATAAATAAATCTTTTATCGTACACATATGTAAATTTGGAGTGTTGTACCATGTATTCGGTAAAGTTTTGGTTACTGGCATTTTTCCAAAAAATAACAATTTTGTTCTTACTTTCCAATAACCAAAATTTGGTATGGAAATTACCACTGATTTTCCAATTCTTAAAAGCTCATTCAATACTTTTTCAGGATCATAGAAAGCTTGTAAAGTTTGACTTAAAACCACATAATCAAAAGATTGATCAGGAAATTGATGAAGTTCAGTTTCAGCGTTACCTTGAATAACTGGTAAACCTTTTTGAATACACTGTTGCACTTTATCTTGATTTATTTCCAATCCTCGCACTTCTATATTTTTCTCTTTATCTAGGAGATTCATAAGGGATCCATCTCCACATCCTACGTCAAGTACTCTGGTACTATTTGGTAGTAAGTCTGCTATTACTTTAAATTCTTTTTTCATTTTTAAACTTGTCATACATTGAGTCAATAAAGCTTTTTAGTGTTTTTAAAAATTTAGGTTCTTCTAATAAAAAAGAATCATGCCCTTTGTCTGTAATTATTTCTGAATATGAAACATCTGCACCTGAAGCATTTAACGCTATAACTATATCTTTGTTATCTTTAGTTGTGTAAAGCCAATCAGAAGAAAAAGAAATTACTAAAAATTTTGTTTTTTGATCCTTAAAAGCTTCTATAATTCCTCCTTTAAATTGTTTAGAAAGATCGAAGTAATCCATCGCTCTAGTTATATAAAGTACTGAGTTAGCATCAAATCTTTCAACAAATGCATAGCCTTGATGTCTTAAATAACTTTCTACTTGAAAATCTGCATTAAAACTAAATTCATAATCTGCTTTCTCTTGCAATTTCCTTCCAAATTTTTCCTGCATACCTTTCTCTGATAAATAACTTATATGACCAACCATTCTTGCAACAGCTAAACCGTTTTTGGGTTGAACATTTTTAAGGACATATTTGCCTTTATCCCATACAGGATCTGCCATGATGGCTTGACGCGCTAATTCGTTTAGAGCAATATTTTGTGCACTATGACTATAACTGCAAGCTATTGGAATAGCAGAAAAAGTTTTGTTTGGAAATGTTGTGCAAAATTGCAATAATTGCATTCCACCCATTGACCCTCCAGTTGCGCATAAAAGTTTTTTAATTCCAAGGTGTTCTAACAAAGTCTCTTGAGCTCTGACCATATCTTTAATAGTGATAACGGGAAAATCTAATCCAAATGGCTTTTTAGTTTCAGGATTAATATCTGTTGGCCCAAACGAACCCATACAACCACCAATTACATTTGCGCATATAACAAAATATTTATTTGTATCTATTGCTTTACCAGGCCCTACAGCTGTTACCCACCAACCTTCCTTATTAGTTATTGGGTTAGTACCAGTAATAAATTGATCTCCTGTTAAAGCATGAAAAACAAGAATTGCATTATTTTTATCTTCATTAAGTTCTCCATAAGTTTCATACGCAAGCGGAAAATTATTGATTTTTTTTCCGCAGTCTAATTCAAGAGCACTTTTAATGTTCAGTTTTTTAATATTTTCAATTTTTTTATTCATTCAAAAAAAAAGCCCAGCTAAACTGGGCTATCTCCTATTTAGCTACATTTATAAAGCGCCTGCAATTTGGTTAAATCGGCGCCTTGATGAGATTAATACTAAATAGTCGTAAACTTGTCAAATTCATATGTAATGAAACTAGCATTACTAAAGCTTTTTATATATTAATTTATTGATAATGAATTTACCAAAGCCAAATAAAATTACTGCTGAGAAGTACGTCGCTGGAATGAGTTTATTTAACAAAAAAATTGCTCAGATCAAGCTCTCAGCCAATGAGTCAGCGCTTGGGCCTAGCCCTAAAGCAAAAAAAGAGTACCAAAAGGTATCCAAAAGTTTTGCACGATATCCAGACTCCGATGGGACATTTTTAAGAAAAGCTCTATCGGATAAATTCAAATTGGACAAAAATAGAATCATTTTAGGATCAGGATCAGATCAGATTTTTGAATTAATTTGTAAATCATTTTTAAAGAAAGGTGATGAAGTAGTAGTACCTAAATATAGTTTTATTATTTATAGGATTTATAGCAAAATGAACGGAGCAAAAGTTATATATTCTAAAGAAGATAATTTTACAGTTTCAGTGAAAGATATTTTAAAAAAGGTTACTAAAAAGACAAAAATTATTTTTTTAGCTAATCCTAATAATCCAACTGGAACTTATGTTAAAAAAAGAGATTTACTATTTTTAAGAAAAAAATTACGAAGTAACATTTTATTAGTTGTAGACGATGCTTATTTCGAATATGTAAAACAAAAAGATTATCTTCCGGCTTTAAAAATATTCACTAATTATAAAAATGTAGTAATGACAAGAACGTTTTCAAAAATTTATGGATTAGCTGGGTTACGAGTAGGATGGGGGTATGGATCTAAAGAAATTATTGATGCACTCAAAAAGATTAAACCACCGTTTAATGTAAACAGACCAGCTTTATTTGCTGCCTCCGCGGCAATTAAAGATCATGTTTGGCTTAATAAAGAAATTAACCACGTGAATAAATGGAACAAAAAAATGTATGATGATTTTAAAAAAATGAAAATTGAAACTAACAAAAGTTTTACAAATTTTTTATTAGTTAATTTTGATAAAGTAAAGACTAGCTCTAATAAAGCTTTTAGATTGTTAGCTAATAAAGGAATTTTAGTTCGTAAAATGGACGTATATGGTATTAAAAATTCGCTAAGAATTACTATAGGCAAAAGTGAAGAAAATAGAAAATTAATTTTAAGAATGAAAAAAATTTTAAATGTTTAATAAAATAAGTATCATTGGTTGCGGTTTGATAGGATCTTCTATTTTAAGAGCGGTAGAGGAAAAAAAATTATCTTCCGAGGTAAGTGTTTTCGATAAATCTAATCGTGTTAATGATTATTTAAAAAAAAATTTTTCAGCTTCAGTCTGTAATAATCCACTTGAGGCGGTTAAGAACTCCGATTTAAATATTATTGCTTCTCCTTTAAGCAGTTATAAGGAAATATTACTTTCTATTAAATCTGAATTGAAAAAAAATTCGATTTTAACAGATACAGGATCTGCAAAAAAAGAGATAAACAAAATAATTAATAATTTAAATCTCAAAAATATTCATTGGATTGCGTCACACCCTATAGCTGGAACTGAACATAGCGGTCCTGAGTCAGGATTTTCAAATCTCTTTAAGAATAGATGGTGTATTTTATCAGCTGAAAAGAAAGTAAGTAAGGATCAAATCAGAGATCTTGAGAAGTTTTGGTCTAAACTTGGTAGCAAAACAAAATTTATGTCTTTTGAAGATCACGATTACGTTTTATCACTAACCAGTCATTTACCTCATGCAGTTGCATACAGTATTGTAAAAACTGCAATTAATAACGATGATAAATTTAAAAATGACGTAATTCAGTACAGTGCTGGTGGATTAAGAGATTTTACGAGAATAGCTGCATCAGATCCTTTAATGTGGAAAGATATTTTTATTGATAACAGTGATAACATTTTAAAGGTTTTAGATAATTATTCCAAAAATCTTGACGAAATTAAAATTGCTATTAAAAATAAAGACAGTAAAAAGCTTTTAGAAATTTTTTCATCAACTAAAAAAGTGAGAAAAGAAATTATTGAAGCAGGGCAGGAATAGTTTAATAATATTTTTTAATTTCAGTATAAATTTTATTTTCTATTTCTTTCGTAAATTCTTCATTATCTTTACCAGGCATTATTGGCTCTAAAAATGAAATATGAATATCTCCTGCAAATTTCATAAAACTATTTTTTGGCCAAATTTTTCCTGAATTTAATGCAACAGGAATACAAGGCAAATTCAGCGCTTTGTATATCCGACCAACTCCTTTTTTGAAAGGAGCCTGCTCATCTAATTTTACTCGTGTTCCTTGGGGAAATATTAAAAGAGGTCTTTTACTTTCTTCTATTCTTTTTTTAATTTTATCGAAAAAATTTAAATTTTCTTTTGTAGTCGTCTCTCTTATAATTGCTACTGAACCTATTTTTCTCAAATACAAACCAAATAAAGGAATACTTAAAAGTTCTTTTTTTAAAATAAATATTGGACCATCTAATGGAATTTGTAATGCAAAAGTCTCAAACATTGACTGATGAGCAGATGCAACAAAAAAACGATCAACTTTCTTCAAGTTTTCTTCACCATGAAATATAACCTTAGTATTCATTACAAGTTTTAAAGCTAAAACCATATATTTTGCGGATAATCTTCCAAAAAAAATTGTACATTTATCAGGCAGAACTAATGTAGGTATTGCCAAAATAAAAATTATAATAAGCCCAGAGTAAAGACAAATGTTAAAAATTAATGATCTGATAAATTGCATTAAGAATTAATCAATTTAAGTAAATTTTGTTTTCTTCTAATATATTTAAATTTATTTTTATTTATTAAAATTTCGGCGATTAAAGGCCTTGTGTTATAATTAGAAGATAATGAGGATCCATAAGCTCCTACGTTAGTAATAGCAACATAATCATTTTCTCTTATTTTTTGATACTTTTTATAAATTCCAAATTTACAAGTACTTTCGCAAATTGGACCTACGAATTCAATAGTTCGACTTATTTTGGATGAATTTTTGGATATTGGGATAATCTTATGAAATGCATCATACAAAGCTGGTCGCATAAAATCATTCATGCCTGCATCTAAAATTACAAAATTTTTATTTAATCCTTTTTTAATAAACTGCACTTTACTGATTAGTAGGCCTGTATTCCCAACTATCGACCTTCCCGGCTCAAAAATTATTTTACATTTTATTTTTCTTGCAAAATTATTTACTAAATTTGCATATATTTTTAAATTAATTGGTTTTTCTTTTTCTTTATAATTAATTCCAAATCCACCACCTAAATCTACATATTTCAAATCTAATTTTAATTCTCTTATCAATTTACTCATTACGTTAAGTGTTTTTTTGAATGGGGCGTCATTTAAGATCTGACTTCCTATATGAACACTCAAAGCCTCTAGTTTTATATTTCTTAATTTATCAATTTCTTTTAGAAATAATTTAAAATTTTTAATTGATAGACCAAACTTATTTTCTGCCTTACCGGTAGATATGTTTTTATGTGTTTTTGCATCGACATTTGGATTTAACCTAAACCCAATAGCGACTTTTTTTTTTGATTTTTTTGCTAATGAATTTACCAGCTTTGCTTCACTCTCAGACTCACAATTGATTAGTAAAATTTTTTTACTAATCGCAATTTTTAACTCTTCTTCTGTTTTGCCAACTCCTGAAAAAACTATCTTTTTTGCTTTAATACCAGCTTTAAGAGCTTTTAAAAGTTCCCCTCCAGATACAACATCGGCTCCAGCTCCTTGTTTACCTAAAATCTTTAAAATCTTTACATTGCTATTAGATTTTGCGGCAAAACATACCAATGGATTGGTTTTTTTAAATACTTTAATAAAATTTAAATAATTAGAAACTATTTGACTTTCTGAATAAATATAAAATGGCGTTTTATTCTTCTTTAAAAAATTCTTAATTGATATTCTCTCCAGAAATAAATTTTTACCTACATAGCTTAAATTTTGCATAAGATTATAAAACTATTAGCGTCTGGCTAAGGGTTCCTTGATATTTGGGCTCAGATTTTTTTCCACATCCTGATAGAGTTAATATAATTATACAAATAGACACTAATATTTTCATTTAATTTCCTTTTTATATTTTTTTATCATCATTTTGACATTAGTAATAGAAGTTCCTCCATAGGATCTTTTTGAATTCATTGAATTACTTACATTAAATATCTTTAACACTTTATTATCTAAATCCTTGTAAATCTTTTTTATTTCTTGCAAAGATAATTCTCCAAGAAATTTGTTTTTCTTTTCAGCAAAATTTACTAATTTTGCTGCAATTGCGTAAGACTCTCTAAAAGATAATTTTTTTTCTTTGACTAAATAATCCGCAAAATCAGTTGCAGTCGTATAACCTTTATTAGCCATTTTCAGCATATTTTTTTTATTTGGTCTTACTGAATTAATTAATTCAACACTTAAAAGCAATGAGTCATTTAAAGCATCAAATCCATCGAAGACAAGTTTCTTGTCATCTTGCAGATCTTTAAAATAAGACATTGGAAGTCCTTTCATTATAGTTAACATCGAATTTAAATTACCATAATTCAAACCAACTCTTCCTCTGATAAATTCAGCAGGATCAGGATTTTTCTTTTGTGGCATAATAGATGAACCTGTTAACATACTGTCATCAAATGAAATTAAATCAAATGCATTTGAATTATAAATAATAAAGTCTTCAGCTAATCTTGATAAATGCATCGCACATAAAGCTGACGCATATAAAAAATCCACTGCAAAATCTCTGTCTGCAACTGAGTCCAAAGAATTATCTGTTGGTTTCTTAAAACCAAGATGTTTTGAAGTATAATTTCTATCTATTTTATAAGAAGTTCCTGCTAGTGCTGCTGATCCTAATGGGCACTCATCTAAAAGTTTTATATTGTTTTCAAATCTTTTTACGTCTCTTTTAAACATCTCATAGTAAGACAACAAATAATGTGCAAAAGAGATAGTTTGAGCATTTTTCAAATGCGTTAAGCCTGGCATTATTGTATCAGTATTTTTTTCAGCTTTTTTTATTAAGCTTTTCATCATAGAATAAATATTCTTGATAATCTCTCTAGATGATTTTTTAGTCCAAAGCTTAAAATCTGTTACAACTTGGTCATTTCTTGATCTTGCAGTATGCAAGTATCCTGCCGAAGAACCAATAATGTTGACTAATTTATTTTCGATATTAAGGTGAATATCTTCAAACTTTTCTTGAAATTTAAATTGCCCTCTATCTATTTGAGATTTAATTTTTTTGAGGCCATTAATAATTTTAGTTCCGTCTTTGCTACCTATTATTTTTTGTCTCATAAGCATTTTAGCGTGAACTATAGACGCAGCTATATCTTGCTCGTAAAGTCTCTTATCTACGGTAATAGATGAGCCTATTTTCTGGAAAGATGCTGATGTCTTTCCTTTAAATCTGTTTGACCAAACGGTTTTATTTTTATTTTTCATTTTACTGTGTTATTTACAATTTAAATTAATATGAAAATTAGTAAATCTTTTAAAATCTATATTCACATAATATGTGTATTTTTAATCAGTAAAAACGTTTTAGCTGATAATGATTTTTCTGAAAACATAGTTATTTACGAAAAACCAAAGGTTATTAAAGAACTAAAATTTAAAGATCTTAATCTTCAAGAAATTGATTTAACCAATAAAAAAGGCAATATAATGATACTAAATTTCTGGGCTACATGGTGCGCTCCCTGTAGAAGAGAAATGCCATCTTTAGAAAAACTCACACATGAATTCCCTGAAATTAAAGTATACGCAATAAATATGGAAAAACCTAATAAACTTAAAGCTCAGGATTTTTTCAAATTTATTGGAGTATTGAGTTTGGATATATATTTTGATCCAGAGTTGAAATTAGTGAAACAATTTAAGATGAGAGGTTTGCCAACTAGCATACTAATAGATAAAAAAGGAAAAGAATTTGGAAGAATCGTAGGAGAAATCGATTTTACTGATAAAAATTTTATTAAACTGTTAAAAAAATATATTTAATCTTTTAAAAAATAGGCCATTAAAACTAATATAATGACCGCGATAAATTGTAATAGAACTCTTAACTGCATCAGTTTATTTGAATATTTTTTACTAGTCTTTCCACCTTTAAATAAAGTATAAATACCCATTATTAAAACTACGGCCACAGCTCCAAGAAGAGAAAAGCCTATGAAATTAAATAAAAATTCTGTCATGAACGATTTCTTTATATGACCTATTCATTAAATACAATTATTTTAGAGCCAGTTAATAAGAAAAAACCAAAAAATGCAGTTATTCTTTGTCACGGCTATGGAGGAGATGGCAAAGATATATCGATTTTAGCAAATTATTGGAGAGCTCATTTGCCAGAAACATTGTTTATATGTCCAGATGCTCCAGAAAAATGTGTTGCAAGTCCAACAGGTTTTCAGTGGTTTGATCTACTAGATCAATCTCCGGAACAAATATTGTCAAAGTCAATTGTTGCAGAGACTAAATTAAATAAACTTATAGATGAGGTAAAATTAGAAAACAAGTTGAATGCAAATCAAATAATTATTGGAGGATTTAGTCAAGGATGTATGATTTGTATACAAACTGGAATTAAACGTAAAGATAAAATTAATTCTATCATTGGCTACTCAGGAAAAATAATAAATACAAACCATTTATCAAAAAATATGAATTCTAGGCCTAATTTGATTTTAATGCATGGCGATATAGACCAAGTAGTTACTATAGAGGCATTTTTAGAAGCAAAACATTTCTTTAGAAAAAATAATTATGAAATAGAGTCAAGAATTTTTAAAAATTGTGAACATCGAATCCCCACTGAAGGGTCTAGTTTAGGGCTTCAATTCATTAAAAAACATTTAGAATAATTATTTTTAGAGTGCAACATATTTATAACTTGATAATTTTTTTTGTATCAGTTAGCTTTAGTAATGATTATTTCTTCTATAGAGAAAGTACCATTAGAAAAATGTCCAGCTTTAGTTTTAAATGCTGACTTTAGACCTTTGAGCTACTATCCTTTATCGATTTGGTGTTGGCAAGATGCAGTCAAATCTGTTTTTTTAGATCGTGTAAGTATTGTTTCAAATTATAAAAGAAAAATTAGAAGCCCATCTTTTGAAATGAATTTACCTAGTGTAATAGCTTTAAAGAATTTTATTCAACCAACTAAAAATCCAAATTTCACAAGGTTTAATGTTTTTTTAAGAGATAAATTTACTTGCCAGTATTGTGGTGATGGAAAAGATTTAACTTTTGATCATTTATTGCCAAAATCCAAAGGAGGATTGACTGATTGGAATAATGTAGTAACTGCTTGCTCTAGTTGTAATGTGAAAAAAGGTGGAAAACTTTACAGAGATTGTGATTTAAAACTTGCAAACAAACCCTATGCCCCAACAGTAGAAGATCTCCATAGAAATGGAAGGAATTTTCCTCCTAATTTTTTGCATGAAAGTTGGATGGATTATTTATATTGGGATATAGAATTAGAACCTTAATTAAATTTTTTCTGAAATAGTAATAGCTATTCTTGACGATGTTTTAATTATTTTATCTAGAACACCAAACAAACCTTTTTTTGTTGCTCCGTTATCATAAGCAATTTCTTTATGATCCAATTCGTCTTGTCTAAATTTTATTATTTTATTTTTTAACTCTTCTTCATCTTTACCAAGTTTATAAGTTTGATCTTTATAATGACCATCAATTACTTCTTCAACTGACGCCGTACATAACATGGCTGCTTTTTCTCCCAGCATCGCTGTTCCAAACCCTAAAGTAACTCCCATTATATCCCAAAGTGGCAATAACTTAGTTGGTTCAATTTTTCGTTTTTTTATTTCATTACTAAAATATTCATAATGTTCTCTCTCATGTTCTTTCATTTCTTCAATCTTTCTTTTTAAATTTTCATTTTGTTTGAACGTCTTTAATGCTAATAGTTGACCTTCATAAATTTTGATAGCCCCACGCTCTCCTGCATGATCTACTCTGATAATTTCTTCTAAAGTTTTTTTATTTGTTTTGTTCATAGTTTTTAATTATTTTAAACATAATACCACTTAACAGAATCGATATAACTGTATTTATTGTAGCAAGAGAAAGCCCTAAAAACCTATAAGTGACGTCTTTACAGCTAATAGCTGATTTGTTTTCAAGTTGTTTGAGAAGATCTTCTTTTGATAAATTTTCATTAGTGCTTTCTATATCACATACTAGAGACTCACTAAAAAAACCTTGTTCAATCCCCACGTGATAAAAAGAAATTACAGCACCAAACATAAATAATAACATTACAATTCCAGCAATAACTCTCTCAAATTTATTAATTATCAAGATTAGAGAAATGAGGATAATCGCTGAAAGATATGGAATTCTTTCAACAAGGCACAAGTTACAAGGTTTGTGCCCTAATATATATTGAATATAGTAAGCAATCGTTAAAGAGAGGATACTAAAAGCTAAAACACTTTTTAATATAAACTTATTATTTTTCAACATTAAATAAAGATTATGTATAGAACGATTGCTAAAAATACAATAAAGATTCCTGTAAATGTAAACCATAGCGCACCTTTTTTCTCAATGAAGTCACCAAATTTTTTACCAAAAATAAATGAAAAATATGAAACTAGGAAAAATCTTAGTCCTCTTGTAAATAAACATATGAAAAAGAATACTGGAAGGTTAAAAGCAATAACTCCGCTTGTAATAGTGAAAACTTTAAATGGTAGAGGGGTGAATCCAGCTAGAAACATAATACCAAGCCAGGTTAAAAAACCTCCTTTTGTAGACATCTTATCTTGTATTTCAAAAACTTTATTTTCATAGCCGTAAAATTCTATTATAACCATTGAAGCATCTAAAAAGAAAACCCCTAACATATAACCAAATAGGCCTCCTAGAACAGATCCAGTGGTCGCAATGAAAAAAATTTTCAGGTAATCTTCACGCTTAGCTACAACCATGGGAACTATCATTAAATCTGGTGGTACCGGAAAAAAGAAACTTTCAATAAAAGCTACAAAACCCAATATAGGCTTTGAAAATTTATGTCTAGCAAGCTCAACACATCTATCGTATAATTTTTTTAAAAACATGAATTTAAAATGCACAATACTTAGGTACCTGGCAAGTTTAATATTATCCACTGTTTCAATTTATGCTATTGTTATTGTGGCTGGAATTTTTGGTGCAAATTATGGATTTTCTCCAGCAGACACTTTTATAATCTGGTTATTGATGGCTATTTTGATAAATCAATCTGTCACTTGGAAGAAATAATTAATGTCACAACCTATTGATATTAAAACTAAAAAAATTTTACCGCAAACAAATCAAACTAAGTTTGAAAAGTCATTAGTTTTAGATAACTTAGAACAAAATATTTTATCTCACTGGGAAACTTGGGGAAAATTTCAACAAGCTTGGACAAATAGCGCCTATAAAACTTTCAAAGATTTAGAAAAGTATATTGTAATGATTTATCTAATTCGTGATTATTGGCAGGGTCTATCTGATAAATTTACCTATCTATCAATGGATGATTTTTATGAAAAATCAAACATTACTATCGATAAGATAAATTTAATTCAGATTTCAAATGAGCTTAATATTCCTAAGGAGACTATTCGAAGGAAAGTAAATGAATTACAGAAAGACAATGTTTTATTCAGAGATGGAAAGTCAATCACTTTTAACAAAGAAGGTATAAATTTTCAAAAACCAAAAGAAACTATCGAATTGCTATCTTCATTTATACAGAAAAAATCCAAAATGATGCAAGGGAATGACTGGTTCGGTGAAGGTTGGAGCAAAGAGGAAATTAAACAATTTATTCGTAAATACTTCACAATTTTTTGGTTAAGATTTCTTAAAATGCAAATTCCTTTTTTAATAAGACATAAAGATTGTTTTGGTGACCTGGAAACCTGGGTCGTTTGGGGAAATATAGCTGTAAATCATCAATATCATTTAGCAAAAAAAAACGAACAAGATTTAATAAAAGATAAGCCTGTATCTCCGGTAAGTTTTCGAAACTATTATACTTATGTAGTTGGTGTTACAACCACAGAAGGGGTTAATGCCTCTTCAATTTCAGATATTACGAGAATACCTAGAGCCACTGTAATAAGAAAATTGAAATGGTTAGTAAAACAAGGATGTATAGCGAAAACTAAAAAACTAGAATATGTAATGTCTCCTAAGGGAAAAATGAACAACAAGATTTCTGAAAATTTTTTAATAAATCAAAATTATGTTGCAGAGTTTTTAACTGATATATTTGATTTAATGAAAAATTCAAATTTCAAATTGTAAGCAAATTAAAATCATTTAAAAAAGATTATATGGAAATAGCAAAAACAATAGCTCCGGTGTGTTTAGCCATAATAATGTTCGGTTTAGGTCTTGGCTTAACTATTTCAGATTTCACTAGAGTTGTAAAAAACCCAAGAGACTTTTTCGTTGGTTTTATCTGCCAGGTTATTTTACTTCCGATTATAGCTTTTCTGTTAATACAAATTATTTCACTTCCTATTGAAATAGCTATGGGTGTTATGATAATTGCAGCAGCTCCAGGCGGTGTAACCTCTAATATTTTAACCAAATTTGCTGATGGAGATGTTGCTTTATCTGTAAGTTTAACAGCAGTTGTAAGTTTACTATCTGTTTTAATAGTTCCGTTAATCGTTTTCAACTCTGCAGATT
>MDTB01191525.1_pt1 | contig 35130 bp, 44 predicted proteins | sample 811161 | NCBI WGS metagenome assembly MDTB01 (sample SAMN05326650, study PRJNA326480) | marine metagenome | isolation source: seawater | place: Mediterranean Sea | collected 2009 | reverse complement strand
CTAGATATTCTGAGGCAAGTCTTGTAAAAAAAATGGAAGAACTTGGCATAGGAAGACCATCTACTTATGCAAGTATCATATCAGTTTTATCTACAAGAAACTATGTAGAGCTAATAAATAAGAGATTTTACCCAACGGATAGAGGAAAACTTATATCTGCATTTTTAGAAAAATTATTTACAAAATATGTTGATTATAATTTTACCGCTGACTTGGAAAATCAATTAGACGAAATCACTAGTGGTAAAATTGATTGGGTTAAAGTTCTAGATGGTTTTTGGAAAGATTTTTATTCAAATGTTGGTCAAGTTAAAGAGAAAAGAACTAGAGAAGTTTTGGATCTATTAAACGAAAGTTTGGGTGATCTTGTATTTGAAAGAGATAACAATGATGCTATTGATAGAAAATGTAAGCTCTGTGAAACCGGTCAATTAAGCCTAAAAAATAGTTTTAGAGGAGGTGCTTTTATAGGGTGTTCTAATTACCCAGAATGTAAATTTACAAGACCTCTATCGAAATCAAAAGCATCACAACAAGTAAATTTAGCAGAACCTAAATTAATTGGAAAAAATGATTTAGGTAAAGATATTTACCTTAAAAATGGAAGGTTTGGTCCTTATTTGCAATTTGAAATTGAAGTTAATGAATTAATTCAGAATAGAGGTAGGAAATCTAAAAAGAAAAAAGAAAATGAAAATTTAAAAAATGTATCAATACCTAAAGGATTACCTATTGAAAATGTAGATTTAGATAAAGCTAAATACCTTTGTTCATTACCAAAAATTATAGGCAAACATCCTGATTTGAATGATGATATTTCAATTAATGTTGGAAGATTTGGGCCGTATTTAAAATGCTCTAATAAATCTGCAAGAATTGAAAGCATCGATGATTTGTTTACAATAGGTTTGAACAGAGCAATTACTCTAATTTCAGAAGCTAAACCTGGAAGGATGTCATCTTCTGAGATAAAAAATCTTGGTGAACATCCTGAAGATAAAAAACCAGTAAAAATTATGAAAGGACAGTATGGACCATACATAAAATACAAATCTATTAATGCAACAATTCATGAAGATAAAGATCCGACTGAAATTACGATGGAAGAAGCTTTGATTCTTATTGAAAAGAGAAAAGAATACGATAAAACTAAAAAGAAAAGAAAAAAATGATAAAAAAATTTTTTTTAAGTTATGTGATTTTGTTTTGTATGATTTTACCAGCAAATGCAGATAAACATGATGAAAAATGTATAACTGTGAAAGGAATTGCTGAAAAACTTAAATGTGTCAAAGGTAAATATGAAAATGTTAGAGAAAAAGTTCCAAAAACTGGTATTGAAACTTATAAAAAAATGAAGGAGAAAAAGTCATAATGTCTGCGGAAGATAATTTGAAAAAATTTAATATTAATTTACCTCAAGCTCCAGATCCTGTTGGGTTATATGTTGCTTCTAAGATTGTTGGAAATTTAGTTTTTATTTCTGGGCAGGTTTCTTTTGATTCTAATGGAAAACTTATAAAAGGAAAAATTGGCAAAGAATTAAACATAGAACAAGGTCAAGAAGCTGCAAAATTTTGTGCATTAAATCTTTTATCTCAATTGAAAAAAAAATGTGGTAATTTAGATAAAGTAAAAGGATGTATTAAAATTACTGGTTATGTAAATTCAATAGATTCTTTTGTTGATCAGCCTAAAGTTGTTAATGGTGCTTCAGATTTAATCTCAAAAGTATTTGGTGAAATCGGAAAACATACAAGAGCTGCTGTAAGCGCTAATTCTCTTCCATTAGGAGCCGCAGTTGAAGTTGAAGGAATATTTGAAATATAATTATCTTCCGACGGAATAATATTTAATATTCTTTTTTCTTAATTCATTCGGATTATAAAGATTTCTCATATCATAGATCTTAAAATTATTTTTCTTAACAGTTTTTTTAAAATCAATAGATTTAAACTCATCCCATTCTGTATTTATGATCAATAAATCAGCTCCTTCGCAGGCTTTATTTAAAGTTTTTTCAAATTTTAAATTCTTATTAACTTTGAATTCTTTTTTAGGACCGGATGGATCGTAGTACTTCACATAAGCACCCTTCTTTATCAAGTAAGGTATTAAAACAAGCGCAGATGATTCTCTCATATCATCTGTATTAGCCTTAAATGTCACTCCTAAAACAGTAATTTTTTTATTTTTAAGTTTATTATTTAATATTCTTGAGACTCTTTTAGTTAACAAAATTTTTCTATTATAATTTGATTTGATAACAGATTTGACAATTGACAAATCTGTTTTAAATTTATCACCTATTGAAACCAGACCCTTAGTATCTTTTGGAAAACATGACCCACCATATGCAGGGCCTGCTCTTAAAAATCTGCTTCCAATTCTTTGATCTGATCCCATTCCCACTGAAATGTCTTCGACATTAATTCCTGCTGACTCACATAAATTTGCAATTTCATTTATAAATGTGATTTTTGTTGCTAAGAATGCATTTGATGCATATTTAATTAATTCAGCACCCTTTCTTGAAGTAGAAAAAAACTTTGCACCTTTTTTTAAGAGCGGTTCGTATAAAAGTTCCATTTTTTTAAAAATTTTTTTATTATTAGATCCAATGACAATTCTGTCTGGATATTTAAAATCTCTTATAGCTTCACCTTCTCTCAAAAATTCAGGATTGGATATAACATCAAATAATGATTTCTTGACTTTTTTTGCTATTATTTTTTCTACCTGATCACCAGTGGTTACAGGAACGGTAGATTTTGTAACAATAATTTTATAGTTTTTAACAAACTTAGATATTGATTTAGCAACACTATATACTTGGGAGAGATCAACCATATTAGAACCTTTTTTGGTTGGCGTACCTACACAAATAAAAATAATTTGTGATTCTTTTATAGCTTTCTCTAAATCATCTGTAAAATCTAATCTTTTCGAACGATAATTATTTTTAATTAAATAATCTAAACCCGGTTCATAAATTGGTGAAATACCATTTTTTAATTTATTAATTTTTGATTTATCTTTATCAACACAATAAACTTTATTTCCCAAGTCAGCAAAACAGGCGCCGCTAACTAAACCAACATAACCACTTCCAATCATGCATATTTTCATAATAAATTTTTACAAATATTTTGAAATTAAAATTCCAGAATTAATAAATCCATCTAATGTACCGCAATCAATATATTTTCCTTTAAATATATTTCCATAAAATTTTTCATTTTTTTTAACCAATGTTCTAATAGCATCGGTAATATGAATTTCCCCGCCCTTTCCTTTTGTTTGATTTTTTAAGACAGAAAGTATTTTTCTTGGCAAAATGTATCTTCCAATTATGGCATAATTAGATGGGGCCTCATGTAATTTAGGTTTTTCAATAACTTCGTTAATTAAAAAAGAATTTTTAGACTTATTGCTAAATCCTAGAATGCCCCATCTCGAAACTGTTCTTTTTTCAACTTTTTTTGTAGCAATAACAGAACCTTTTGTTTTTTTATGAAGAGAGATCATTTCTTTGGAACAGTTCTTTTTTACAATTAAATCGTCTGCTAATAACATTAAAAAATGAGTCCCTTTTAAATATTTTTCGCATTTCAGCACAGCATCACCCGTGCCATCAGGTTTATTTTGATATACGAATTTTATCATTTTTTGATATTTTTTAATTTTTTTAAAAACTTGATTTAAACGTTTGTCATTTTTTTTCTTTTTAATAATTTTTTTATAGAAACTATCATTAAAAAAATATTTTTTTATACTTGGTCTTTTCCGAGGTACGACAAAAATGAACTGCTTTATTCCAGCTTGTATACATTCGTCCAATATATATTCTAAATTTGGTTTACCATTTATTGGTAATAATTCTTTGGGAATAATACTTGACAGGGGCAATAATCTTGTACCTAATCCAGCTAATGGAACTATTGCTTGTGTAACCATTAAAACCTTTTACTAGCTAAATAAATCTTTATCAAATGAAATTATTTACAAACAAAAAAAACTTACAAAAAGAAATAAAACATATCAAGAACATAAGCTTCGTACCTACAATGGGCGCTCTACATAAAGGTCATGAGTCTATAATAAATAAGTCAGTTCGAGAATCAAAAAAAACTCTAGTAAGTATTTTTGTGAATCCAAAACAATTTGAAAATAAAAAAGACCTCCAAAATTATCCTAGAAACTTCAAAAATGATGTTAAAATACTTAAAAAACTTAATGTTGATTATTTATACATGCCTAAGTTTAATGATATTTATAATTTTAAAACAAAAAATAAAATATTTCTTGGTAGTTTCTCAAATAAATTATGTGGTAAATTTAGAAAAAATCACTTTAAAGGAGTTGTAGACGTCGTTAATAGACTTGCTGAAATAATTGGACCAAAAAGAATTTTACTTGGTTTAAAGGACTTTCAGCAGCTTCAGTTGATAAAGGAACATTTTAAAAAAAATAAAATAAATATTAAAATAGTAGGATGTAAAACTATAAGAGATAAAAATTTTATAGCGTATTCGTCACGTTTAGAGAGATTAAAAAAAAATGAAATTAAGATACTTAATAAAGTAATAAAATTTTTAAAAATTTATAAAAAAAATTTGATTTTAAAAAAAAATAAACATAACTTTTCAAAAATAAAAAATAAAATTCTTTCTTTTGGAGTAAAAAAAGTTGATTATGTAGAAATTATTGATTTAAAAACTTTAAAAAAACCAAGAAAATATAAATTTAATCTTTTTTTTGCATTTTATATTGGAAAAATAAGATTTATAGATAATTTTTAATTAAGAAAGAAAAATGAACCTATGCCTAAAAATGATAGAAACCCAATCACATCTGTAATTGTTGTAACAAAAACACTTGAAGCAAGAGCTGGGTCTATACTAAATTTTTTTAACGAAATAGGAACTAAAATTCCGAATAAACCCGCAACAATCATATTTAATATCATTGCAACAGCGATTAAAATTGATAAGTCAAATTCGTTAAACCAAAATTGCACTACAGCACCAGCAATTATTGCAAAAATAATTCCATTCAATACCCCGATTACAAATTCTTTGGTAACGATTTTATAAAAATTTCCTGAAGAAATTTCTTTTTTTGCTATTGCTCTTATTGTTACAGCAAGAGTCTGCATTCCTGCATTTCCTCCCATAGAAGCAACAATCGGCATTAAAACAGCGAGTGCAACAACTTTTTCAATATCTTCCTGGAAAAACCCTATAACTATAGATGCAATAATTGCAGTAAATAAATTTAGCAATAACCAGGTAAATCTTCTTTTTGTTTTTTTTAATACACCATCTGTAATTTCTTCATCGCCAACACCTGCTAATCTAAGAACATCTTCTTCGGCTTCTTCTTGAACTACTGTAACAACATCATCGGCTGTTATCATTCCTATTAGTTTATTATCTTTGTTAACAACACCAGCAGAAACTAGATTGTAGTTTTCAAATGTTAAACCTACTTCTTCTTTATCCATGTTTACAGAAATTAAAACAGGAATCTCTCTCATTATTGAATTCATTTTAGATTCTCTTGGTGTTCTTAAAACTCTTGATGACGGAACTGTACCAATAGGTTTAAAATTTTCATCTACAACGAAGATTTCTAAAAATTCTTCTGGTAATTCTTTGTTTTCTCTTAAATAATCAATTGTTTGACCAACGGTCCAATCACTTGGTACAGCTGTAAATTCTCTCTGCATTATTCTAGCTGCAGAGTCCTCAGGATAGCTAAGACCTTCTTCTAAAAGAAATCTGTCTTGAGGAGATAATTTTTCTAACACCTTTTTCTTTTTTTTCCCATCTATTTTTTCTAAAATTTGAAGTGCATTATCAGACTCTAATTTATGTAAAATTTTAGCAATAGACTCGGGTGTTAAAAGTATAAGAACTTCAGATTGTAGAGACTCATTAAGTTCAACAAATATTTCCGGTTCAATAGTAAATGCCTCAATCTCAATCAATTTATTTCTAGTGTCGGTATCTAAATTCTCAATTAAGTCTGCTACGTCAGCAGCATGTAGGTCTTCCAAAGTTTGGTTGATAAAAGCAACATCTTTCGATTTTATCTTTAAGCTAAAAAGATTGATAAAATCTTTATTAAACTCAAGATTAACTTTTTGCTTTCCAACAGATTTTACTAAACTCATAATTCACCAGATTATTTTAATTTTTGAGACTTTTAGTTTATCTGATGATAAAATTCAATTTAAAATGGATATAGAAATTAAAATTAGTGAAAAACCAGTAAATTATATAAAAGCCCTTAAGTTGCTTGAAAAAAGAGTAAGTCTAGTAAAAAAAGGGGGTCGAGAATTTGTATGGTTTTTAGAACATCCAATAACTTATACCGCAGGTATTAGGTCAAAAAAAGAGGAAATATTAGATAAGTCAGTTAATGTTATAAAAACTAATCGGGGTGGAAAAGTTACTCTTCATAATCCGGGGCAGCAGATAGTTTATTTTGTCATAGATTTGAATAAAAGAAAAAAAGATATAAGAAACTTAGTGAATCAAATTGAAAATACAATTATTACATTTTTAAATATTTATAAAATAAAATCCTATGCCGATAAAAAGAATATAGGTGTTTGGGTCAAGAGGAAAAAAATAGCAGCAATAGGTATTAGAGTCTCACGATGGATTGCGTACCATGGTTTTTCAATAAATATAAAAAATAATCTAAATGATTATAAAAAAATTATGCCTTGTGGACTTAATTATGAGAATGTAACTTCAATACGAAATGAAAAAAAAGCAATTTCGAATTTTAAATTAAAATTGAAAAATATATTCCTCAAAAATCTTTCAAAAATCTAAAAGCATTTTTTAATAAAGATATTAAAATCTTGATTATACTTAGCTTCAAAATTATATTTAATATTATTTATCATAAATTTAATTTTATACGCATGTAACATAATATTTTTAACTTTGCCCTTAATTTTACTTTTGCTATTATTATATTTATCATCACCCACAATTGGATTGCCAATATTGTAAAGTTGTTTTCGCAACTGGTGTTTTCGTCCTGTAATAGGTTTTAATTCCAAAAAAGAGTATTCGTTATTTGACTTTAATATTTTCAAATGAGAGATTGCCTTTTGGATAACTTTCTTGTTTTTTTCATAAGTTATCAAATTATCCTGAAGTAAATTTAAATCTTTATTAACAGAACCATATGCTATTGCTAAATAAGTTTTATGGATTTTTCTTATTCTAAAAAGAGATGTAAATAATTGAGCATATTCTCTATTTTTGGCAATAATCATAACTCCTGATGTTTCCTTATCAAGTCTATGAACTATATATGGTTTTGTATTCTCAAAATATTTAGTATTTTTTAAAATATCAATTATATTTTTAAATGATTTTGTTCCAGATTGAACTGAGATACCACTTGGTTTATTTATAACAATAAAATTATCATTATTTTCAATTATAAATTTATCATATTCTTCTTTTTCTTTTTTTCGAGGTTTGTACTTAATTGTTTTTGATTGAGCTCTTTCTTTTAAATTATCAATCCCATGCAACTCAACTATATCATTGAACTGAAGTCTAAATGAAGTTTTGATTTTTTTACTATTAACCTTGACATTTTTTTTTCTAATTAGTTTTTCTATAAAAGATTGTGGTACATGGTTAACATTATGTTTAAACCATCTATCAAAACGCGAATTGTGATAGTCTCTTTTGACTATAAACTTTTTAAGCATTTAAACTTTAATTTTATATTATTTACTTGTAGCTTTTGGAAGGGTTTGTTTATCTTTTTTCTCAGCTTCTACTTTTTTGGGTTTATCAACTTTTTTTGCGTTTTGATCTCTATCAACTAGTTCTATTACAGCCATAGGAGCATCATCACCAGTTCTAAAACCTGCTTTTAAAACTCTTGAGTACCCACCTTTTCTATTAGCGTATCTTTTCGATAGTGTTTCAAATACTTTTTTAACCGAATTCTTATCTTGTAATTCGGAAAATAGATATTTTTTTTTGCTTAATTTAGAATTTTTTCCGATTGTTATAACTTTATCAATTTTTGGTTTTAATTCTTTGGCTTTGGGCAATGTAGTTATAATCTGTTCGTATTTAATTAACGAATTAAGCATATTTTTGAATAGAGCTTTTCTGTGTTCAGAATTTTTATTTAACTTTCTATAACCAAATTTATGTCTCATGATATTAATAAGTATTTTCTTCTAATTTTTTAGACAGTTCTGCAATATTATCTGGTGGCCAGTTTGGAATTTCCATGCCCAAATACAATGACATTGAACTAAGAACCTCTTTTATTTCATTTAAAGATTTTCTACCAAAATTTGGTGTTCTAAGCATTTCAGGTTCAGTTTTCTGTACAAGGTCCCCTATATAAATTATATTATCGTTTTTAAGACAATTCATTGACCTTACAGAAAGTTCTAATTCCTCAACTCGTTTAAGTAAATTTTTATTAAATTCAGGTTCAGATGAAGTAACTGGTTTTGGAACTTCTTTAGGATCTTCAAAATTAACGAACATTGATAATTGATCCTGAAAAATTCTAGCAGCAAATGCTATTGCATCCTCTGCGGCTACAGTTCCATTTGTCTCAACTTGCATTACTAATTTATCATAATCAAGTGCGGAACCTGCTCTTGTGCTATCTACTTTAAAAGATACTTTTTTAACTGGACTAAAAAGTGAGTCAATAGCTATCATACCGAGAGGAGTGTCTTCTGATTTATTTTTTTGAGCTAATACATAACCTCTTCCATTTTTTACAACTAGTTCCATATGAAATTTAGTTTTTTCATCCAAATTGCAAATTGTTTGTTCTGGGTTTAATATTTCAACACCTGAAACTAGTGTTATATCCTTGGCTTTAATTTCTTTTGGTCCTTCAGAGTCTAAAATTAATTTTTTAGGTCCATCAGAATTTAATTTTATTGCTAAGTTTTTTACATTTAAAACAATATCGGTAACATCTTCCCTAACTCCTTTTATAGATGAGAATTCATGTAAAACACCATCAATTTGAATTGCTGTTACTGCAGCTCCTTGAATGGATGATAGTAAAATTCTTCTTAGAGAATTTCCTATTGTTTGACCAAAACCTTTTTCTAATGGTTCGGCTATAACTTTAGCAATTGACTTGTCATCATTGCTTTGAATGTCAAGATTATTAGGTTTTGTAAGTGATTTCCAATTTTTATCAAAAATATTTGTGTTTTCCATTAAACTCTCCTTTTTTTTGGTGGTCGAGTACCGTTGTGAGGAAGAGGAGTGGTATCTTTAATTGAAATTATTTTAAATCCTCTTGATTGCAAAGCTCTCAAAGCAGTTTCTCTTCCTGATCCTGGACCTTTTACTTGTACTGACAAAGTTCTTAACCCCATATCATATGCTTTACTTCCAGCATCGTCAGCTGCGACCTGGGCGGCATATGGAGTTGATTTTCTTGATCCTTTAAATCCTTTAGAACCAGCGGATGACCATGAAAGTACATTTCCATTTTCATCAGCAATTGAAATTATTGTATTATTAAATGTTGAATTCACAAATGCAATCCCTGAAGATATATTTCTTTTTTCTTTATTTTTTTTTTTAAATTTTTTTTTAACTTTTAATTCAGTATTTTTATCAATTTCTTTTTCTGCTTTATTTTCACTTTTTTTATTCATTTATCTATTTTTTAAGCGGTGTTAATTTTTTTCCTGCAATTGCTATGGCTTTACCTTTTCTTGTTCTAGCATTACAATGAGTTCTTTGACCTCTAACTGGCAATTTTTTTTTATGTCGAGAACCTCTGTAACTTGCTAAATCTACTAATCTTTTAATATTCATTGAAACTTCTCTTCTTAAATCACCCTCTACTTTATAATTTTGATCAATATACTCCCTTATTTTTAAAACTTCGTCTTCAGATAAACTATTAACTCTTTTTGTAGGGGGAATATTTAGCTTTTCGCATATAAGTTTAGAATTGAAACTTCCAATTCCATGGATATACGTCAAAGCTATATGAACAACTTTATTTTGCGGAATATTTACGCCTGCTATCCTAGCCATAGTTTGATTTTTAAATTAGTATTTATATGTTCATATTCCTTAAAGTCAACCCTTGATAGTGTCAATTAACCCACTAATTTCACTATTAATTTCAGATATTCCTGCCTCACCGTTTATAATTTTGAGTAAATTCGATTGCTTGTAATAATCTATAACTGGTTCTGATGATTTTTCATAAGTTTTATATCTTTTGATTGCTATTTCTTTATTGTCATCTACTCTTTGTTCTTGAGTTTGTCTTTCCAAAATTCTTTTTTTTACTGTTTCCAAACTAACAGACAATTTTAATACAATATCTATTTTTTGATTATATTTTTTTAATATATTATCTAAATCTTTTGCTTGGGTTAATGTTCTTGGATATCCATCGAATATAATTTTGTTTTTATAATTATCATTTGAAACAAATTTTTCTATCAAATTACTAACTATGTTATCTGAGACTAATTCTCCTGAATTTATAATTGATGAAATTTTAGATCCTAATTTTGTTTTATTTTTGATTTCTTCACGTAAAAGGTCTCCTGTAGATATTTGATATAGATTAAATTTATTTACTATAAATTTTGATTGGGTGCCTTTACCTGCCCCAGGAGGACCAAAAATAACTATGTTCATAATTTATTTACTAAATTTAGCTTTTTTGATTAATGATTCATATTGAGAGCTCATTAGTCTTGTCTGAACTTGCGTAACAGTATCCATGGCAACTACCACAACGATTAAAACTGATGTTCCTCCTAAGTAAAATGGTATTGGATATTTGGCAATTAAAAATTCTGGCATTAAACAAACCAAAGTTAAATAACAAGCTCCTATTGTTGTGAGTTTTGTTAATATACTCTCTATATATTCCGCAGTTCTTTCTCCAGGTCTTATACCCGGAACATATCCGCCGTATTTTCGTAAATTTTCTGCTGTTTCTTTTGGATTAAAAACTATGGAAGTGTAAAAAAAACAAAAGAATATAATCCCTGAAGCATATAATAACATATATAACGGTTTACCCTGAGAGAACAACGAAGAAAAATTTAAAAACATATCAGATTCCGATAAACCAAAATTGGAAAAAGTAATTGGAAGTAAAAGCAATGCCGAAGCAAAAATTGCTGGTATAACTCCTGCGGTATTAATTTTAAGAGGTAAGTGAGATGACTGACCACCATAAACTTTATTACCCATTTGTCTTTTTGGATAATTAATCAAAATTTTTCTCATTGCTCTTTCCATAAAAACAATAAACATGACTGTAACTATTAATAGTATTAATATACCAATTATCATAGTTGCAGATAATGCGCCAGTTCTACCAAGTTCAAATGTTGAAGCTAAAGCTCTAGGAATTTCCGCTACAATTCCAGAAAAAATTATTAGAGATATTCCGTTACCAATACCTCTAGAAGTTATTTGTTCTCCTAGCCACATTAAAAATGTTGTTCCCGCTACTAATGAAAGCATAGTCATAAGTTTAAAATTTAATCCAGGGTTTAAAACTAAATTCCCTGCATTTTCTAAACCAACTGAAACTCCATAGCCTTGTAAGCAAGCTATAAAAACAGTTCCATATCTTGTTATCTGAGTTATTTTTTTTCTTCCAATTTCTCCTTGATCCTTTAAACTTTTAAAATAATCAGAAACACCTGTTAACAATTGAACTATTATTGAAGCAGAAATGTAAGGCATTATTCCTAATGCAAAAATTGCCATACGTTGAACGGCACCTCCTGAAAATACATTGAACATTCCAAGTAACCCTTTTTGACTTGAAGACATAATTTCTGTTAATGCAACAGGATCAATTCCAGCAAGCGGAACATAAGTTCCAAGCCTATAAATAGATAAAATAAATATTGTAAAAAATATTCTATTTCTTAAGTCTGATGATTGAGTTTGATTAGTATCACCGTTTGACATTTTATGAAGTTTTTTCTTTAACTATATTTATCGAGCCACCAATTTTTTCAATCTTTGCTTTGGCAGATTTCGAGATGAAATCAGTTTTAATTTTAATTTTTTCTTTTACCTCTCCTTTTCCTAGGATTTTTAATTTTCCATATTTTTTTGCAATTAATTTTTTATCAGAAAGACTTTTTATACTAATTTCTTCTTTTGCATCAATTTTCTTATTTTTTAAGAAATAATTAATATCTTGAAGATTAATTATAGCTATATTTTTTTTTTTAATTGGCTTAAAACCTCTTTTCGGAAGTCTTCTAAAAAGAGGCATTTGCCCACCTTCAAAACTTTTAATGGCAACTCCTGATCTAGATTTTTGCCCCTTCACTCCTCTTCCTGATGTTTTGCCTTTACCTGATCCAATGCCTCTTCCAACTCTCATTTTCAAATAGTTAGTCTTTGCTAAATTATTTAATTTCATTTTAGTTTTCTCTTTGTTTTATAATTTCAGAAATTTTCTTTCCTCTAATTGCTGATAAAAATTTTGGAGAACTTTGATTTTTAAGTCCTTCCATAAGTGCTTTCAGAACATTGTGCGGATTAGCTGATCCAAGAGATTTAGCGACAACATCTTGAATGCCGAGCACCTCACAAACTGCCCGCATTGCACCTCCGGCTATTATACCTGTACCTGTTGGGGCTGCTCTCATTAAAATTTTTCCTGAACCACTTTTGTAATAAATATCATGATGTAGTGTTCTTCCGTCTTTAAGTGGTATTTTAAACATGTTTCTTTTTGCTAATTCAGTAGCTTTTTTTATAGCATCAGGAACTTGTTTTGACTTTCCTTTGCCTATACCAATTGACCCTTTTTGATTCCCCACGACAACAAGAGCAGCAAATCCAAATCTTCTTCCCCCTTTTACCACTTTAGTGATCCGGTTTATTGCAACTAATTTTTCTATATATTCGCTATCTCTCATTAAAAATTTAATCCATTTTTTCTTAAAGACTCAGCCAAAGCTTTTATTCTTCCATGATATTTATATCCGCCTCTATCAAAATAAACTTTGCTAATTTTCTTTTCTACGGCTCTTTTTGCAAGTATTTCTCCAATAACGGCAGAAATTTCTGTTTTATTTTTTTTGATTTTTTTCATTTCTTTTTCACTAGATGATGCAGATACAATAGTTTTATTAGCCTTATCATCAATGATTTGGGCCGATATGTTTTTCAAGGATTTCGAAACCGTGATTCTAAATCTATCAACATTAACTTTTTTAAGTTTTGATCTATTTCTATTAATTCGTTTTTTAGATAAAATTAATTTTTTCATTACTATTTTTTCTTCCCTTCTTTTCGAATAACATATTGACCCTTTTCTTTAATCCCCTTTGCCTTGTATGGCTCAACAGGTTTGATTGATTTAATTTCAGATGATACTTTAGAGACGAGATCTTTGTCTGTGCCAGCAATATTTATCTTTGTTTGTTTTTCTACTTTTACATTAACACCTTTGGGAATTTTAAATTTGACCTCATGACTAAAACCTACACTTAAAATTAAATCTTCACCCTTGATATTAGCTCTAAAACCAACTCCATTTAATTCAAGACTTTTTTCATGTCCTTTTGTAACTCCTAAAACTGCATTATTTATCAGGCTTCTATAAGTACCCCACAAAATTGAAGTATTCTTTTGTGTTTTGTTTGGAAGAATTTGTAACTCATTTTTTTCATTTATTTTTGATGAAAATAATTGATCATTAAATTTAATAGTTTTTGAACCCTTAGGTCCTGTAACCATTAAACTTCCGTTTTCAACTTTTACGGTTGAATCTTTTGGTAAAGCAATAATTTTTTTACCTAATTTTGACATTAAAATACCCTGCAAATAATTTCGCCACCAAGATTATTTTTGATTGCTTCGCTATCTGACATTACACCTTTACTAGTTGATAATATTGCTAATCCTAATCCATTATGAACTTTTGGTATGCTGTCAGCTCTTGAATACACTCTTCTACCAGGTTTTGAAATTCTTCTAATTTCTCTAATGACTGGTTGACCCTCATAATATTTTAGATCAACAGAGATTAGTTTATTTTTGTTTTCATTTTTATCAATTTTAAAATCAATAATATATCCCTCTCTCTTTAAGACTTCTAAAATTTTTAGTCTGAAATTTGAAAAAGGTATATCGATTTTATTTAGTGATCTCATCTGACCGTTTCTTATTCTAGTTAACATATCTCCAATTGGATCAACAAATGTCATTTTTTCTCCTTTACCAGCTCGACTTAGTCATTCCAGGAATTTTTCCTGAAGATGCCATCCGTCTTAAAGCTATTCTTGATATTCTTAATTTTCTGTAAACACCATGCGGCCTTCCAGTAATCTCACATCTATTTCTTATTCTTATTTTTGATGAGTTTTTAGGAAGCTTTGATAATTTTAATTGCGCGCTAAATCTCTGATCTAATGGTAATTTTTTATTTTTTATAATTGCTCTTAATTTATTTCTTTTTTTATCAAATTTTTTTGCCATTTTAATTCTTTTTAAATTTCTTTGAATTGCACTAGTTTTTGCCATTTTAGTTTTTCTCCTCTTTTTGATCTTTATTTACTAATTTTTTTATTTTTTTCTTCTTTTTCTCAACACCTTTCACTATTGGAAAATTAAATTCTTTTAAAAGTGAAATTGTATTTTCTTTTGTCTGGCTAGTTGTAACCAATGTAATATCCAAACCTCTTATTCTATCTACTTTATCAAAGTTTATTTCGGGAAAAATTATATGCTCTTTAATTCCAAAACTGAAATTTCCAAATTTATCACAATTTGTGTCTTTTAAACCTCTAAAGTCCTTGATTCTTGGAAGCGCAATATTTACCAATCTATCAATAAACTCGTACATCCTATCATTTCTTAACGTTACTTTAAGACCAGCGTTACCACCTTTTCTTGTTTTAAAATTAGAAATAGATTTTTTAAATTTAGTTATTACAGGATGTTGTCCTGTTATTGCAGAAATATCTTTGACACATGTTTCTAATATTTTTTTATCAAGTGCATCAATACCTAGGCCCATATTAATTACGACTTTTTCTATTTTCGGAACTGAAAGAGAATTAGTTAGACTTAATTTATTCATAAGACTCTTCACTATTTCTGTTTTATATTTTTCTCTTAATCTCGGTATCATTTTTTACTTTTCTCTTTGGTTGCTTCCATTTTTTTTAAATTAGATAAATGAATAAAACCTTCTTTTGTAATAATTCCACCTTTGTTTTCTTTTGTTGCTTTTTTATGTTTTTTAAGCATATTAACTGCTTTAACTTTTGCTAAATTCCTTGATCTATTAATTTCAATAATTTCACCGCTTTTTCCTTTATCTTTACCAACACAGACTTTTACCTTCTCTCCTTTTTTTAAAAACATATTCAAATTACCTCCGGTGCTAAAGAAATTATTTTTGTTTGTCCCTTTAGTCTTAACTCTCTAGTAACTGGTCCAAATATTCTTGTGCCAATTGGTTCACCTTTGTCATCTGTTAAAACTACTGAATTACTATCAAACTGAACTTTAGATCCATCTTTTCTAAAAATTTCCTTTTTAGTTCTAACAACAACGGCTTTATGAACAGAGCCTTTTTTTACTTTTCCTTTGGGTAAAGCATCCTTAACACTAACAACGATTAAATCTCCAATAGAAGCGTATCTTCTTTTTGATCCTCCAAGGACTTTGACACATTCAACTCTTTTTGCCCCAGTATTATCTGCTACTAATAATTCAGTTTGAACTTGTATCATTTTTCTATTACCTTCCAGGTTTTTAATTTTGATATTGGTTTGTTTTCAATAATTTTAATCATATCGCCCTCTTTAAATTTATTATTTTCATCATGTGCATGATATTTTTTTGACCTAGATATAATTTTTCCATAGAAAGGATGTTGAAATTTTCTCTTTACTTCAACAACAACGGTTTTATTTCCTTTACTACTTACTACCTTGCCTTGTAAAATTCTTTTTGTCATTTTTTATTTCCTAAAACATTATTATAAAGTCTTGCGATATTTTTTTTAATTGTCGAATACTCAGAAACATTTTGAAGTTGCCCATTAATTTTTTTAAAACGCATGTTAAATAAGTCTTTTTTTAACTTCTCAATTTCTCTTATTGATTGATCTTTTGTAAGTTTTTTTGTTTCTTTCTTCTTCATATTTACCTTTTTATAAATTTTGTTTTAACTGGTAATTTAGCTGAAGCTTTATAAAGAGCTTCTCTTGCTACATCTTCTGAAACTCCATCAACTTCAAATAAAATTCTACCTGGTTTTACTCTACAAGCCCAATATTCTGGTGATCCTTTGCCTTTTCCCATTCTTACTTCTGTAGGCTTTTTTGAAACTGGTATGTTTGGAAAAATTCTTGACCAAACTTTTCCAGTTCTTTGCATATGTCGTGTTAAAGCTACTCTAGCCGCTTCAATTTGTTTTCCAATAATTCTTTCTGGTTGAATAGCTTTTAAACCGAAAGTACCATAGTTAAGAGTTGTAACTCTAGTAGCCTTGCCATGTATTCTGCCTTTATGTGCTTTTCTATATTTACTTCTTGTTGGTTGTAGCATTTTTAACTCTTTCTATTTTTTCTTTTTCAATATCCTTTAAAAATATTTCTCCCTTATAAATCCAAACTTTTACACCAATCATACCGTATGTTGTGAGAGCTTCAGACTCTGCGTAATCTAAATTTGCTCTTAATGTATGTAGGGGTATACTTCCTTCTCTCAACCATTCACTTCGCGCAATATCATTACCTGCTAATCTTCCACTAACGCAAACTTTAATCCCCCTTGCTCCTAATCTCATTGTTCCTTGCATAGCTCTTTTCATGGCTCTTCTATATGCAACTCTTTTTTCCAATTGTTGCGATATATTTTCAGCTACTAGATACGCATTCAGTTCGGGCTTTTTTATTTCTTTTATATTAACTGAAACTTCATCCTTAGTAATTTTTGATATTTTATTTTTTATTTTCTCAATATCAGATCCTTTTTTTCCAATTACAAAACCTGGTCTAGATGTATGAATAGAAACAGTACATTTCTTAGATGAACGTTCTATTATAATTTCTGAAATACCTGCGTTAGTAATATTTTTTTTAATAAATTGTCTAATCTTATAATCTTCGATTAAATATTTGCCGTATTCACCTTTTTTTGCAAACCATACAGAATCCCATGACCTATTAATGCCTAACCTAAAACCAACTGGATGTACTTTTTGTCCCATTATTTTTTAACCTCTTCTTTTTTTATATTCTGTTTCTCCTCTAAAACTATTGTAATTCTACTATATGGTTTTTTAATTGGTGAAGCTCTTCCTTTGGCTCTAGGTCGAAATCTTTTCATTACTATTGATTTACCAACATATGCCTCTTTCACATATAGATTGTCTATATCATATTGATAATTGTTTTCAGCATTAGCAACTGCCGATTTGATTGTTTTTTTAATATCATATGCAACTTTTTTTCTTGCGAATTCAAGGTCTCTAATTGCAGTATCTGCCTTCTTCCCTTTAATAAAATTTAAAAGTAAGTTAGCTTTTCTCGCACCAGATCTAACATTTTTATTAATTGCTTTTACTAAATTATTTTTTTGCATCTTCTTTTCCTTTTGCTGGAGCTGGTGAAGATTTTGGTACAGCTCCCGGTGCAGCTTTTGGTGCTGCTCCTGGTGGAGCTTTTGGTGCTGATCCGTCTGCTGCAGCTTTTTTATCTGCAGGAGTATGACCCGAAAATTTCCTTGTTGGTGAAAATTCACCTAATTTATGACCAACCATTTCCTCTGAAATTGTAATAGGAATGAAAGACCTTCCGTTGTGAATTAAAAAACTATGGCCAACAAATTCAGGGATAATTGTTGAGCCTCTTGACCAAGTCTTAATTGGTTGTTTCTTGCCTTTGTCTTTTAACTTATCTATTTTTTTCAATAGACTTGGGTGTACAAATGGACCTTTCCAAATTCCTCTTGTCATTTATTTTTCCTTTTTTTTCTTCTTGAAATTATATACTGGTCACTTCTTTTGGGTTTTCTAGTTTTTAAACCTTTAGCAGACTGTCCCCATGGAGAAACTGGATTTCTTCCTCCAGAAGTTTTACCTTCCCCACCACCATGTGGATGATCTACAGGATTTTTTGCTACACCTCTTACTAGTGGTCTTTTTCCTTTCCATCTATTTCTTCCTGCTTTTCCAATTTGAATATTTTTTTGATCTGCATTAGAAACTGTACCAATTGTTGCTCTACAAGTTGATCTTACTTTTCTAGTTTCTCCAGATGATAATTTTATAATTGCATACTCATCATCAAAACCAGACAAAGTTACTGATGATCCAGCAGACCTCGCTAATTTTCCTCCATTACCTTCTATTAGCTCAACATTATGAACCAAAGTTCCAGGGGGTATATCTTTTAAAGGCATTGTGTTTCCAATTTTTATTTCTTTCGCATTACCAGAAATAACAGTATCGCCTATTTTTAAGCTCTCAGGACAAATTATATAATTTTGTGAATTATCTTCGTATTTTATCAGCGCTATATATGATGTTCTATTTGGATCATATTCAATTCGCTCAACTTTAGCCTGAACATCAATTTTATTTCTATAAAAATCAACGAATCTGTATCTCTTCTTATGTCCAGAACCTTTTGCTCGAGATGTTATTCTTCCTAAGTTATTTCTGCCTCCTGAAGAGCTTTTACCTCTTGTTAAAGACTTAATTGGTGAACCTTTCCATACATTTTTTCTTTCAACTAAAATAGTTGATCTAGTAGATTTAGTATAGGGCTTGAATGTTTTTAAACTCATTTATTAAACTCCTGTAGCCAGGTCTATAGTTTGACCTTTTTTTATTGTTACTATTGCTTTTTTAAATCCTTTTTTAACACCTAGTTTACCTCTTACAATTTTGTTTTTTGATTTTTTATTTATTGTATTAATTTTAATAACTTTAACTTTAAATATTTTTTCAATATTTTTCTTAATTGAATTTTTTGATGCATTTTCATGGACCTTGAAAATTACTTTATTTTGCTCTGATAAACCTGTAGCTTTCTCCGTTATAATTGGAGATTTTATTGAGTCTAAATAATTAATTTTTTTCATTTTTGAGTCTTTCTTCAATTTTTTTAATGGAACTCTTTGTAAATAAAACATTTTTATATTTGACTAGATCATAAACGTTAGTTCCAAGATCATTAATTAATTTAACATTAGGAATATTTCTTACAGACTTATAAATATTTTTCTCTGTTTCTTTATCTGAAACAATTAAAACATTTTTAATGTTGTTTTTTGTTAAAAAATTATTGAAAACTTTTGTTTTGTTAATTTTTTTTTTAACATCTTCTAATATATAGAGTTCTTTGTTAATGTTTTTTTTCGATATGGTTTGAGCAAGTGCCAATCTACGTACTTTTTTGTTAATATTTTTAGTTTTATAATTATCGCCTTTTGGTCCATGAGCAACTCCGCCGCCAACAAAAATTGGGGCTTTTCTACTAGAGTGCCTAGCTCCACCTGTCCCTTTTTGAGCATAGATTTTTCTAGTAGATCCAACTATTTCATTTCTTTGTTTGGTTTTAGCAACTCTTTTTTTCGATCTATTTAATTGCCAGTCAATTACATATTTTAAAAGTTTATTGTTAACTTTTAAACCAATTAAACTGTCTGATAATTTTAAGTTTTCAGATTTTCCAGTTTCAATATTAAGAATTTTTATGCTCATAATCTATTTCTTTTTTGGTTGTTCCTTTGTCTGAGATTTTTTATCTTCTACTTTTTTATTCTCAGGCTTTTTAACATCACTCTTTGTCTCTTTTTTAGAAGTTTCTTTTGTTTCTTGTTTAAATTTTTCTATTGAAGTTTTTCTGTTAAAAGATTTTATCGATTTTCGTAAAAAAACAATTGAATTTTTAGATCCAGGAATTGAACCTTTAAGATAAAGTAAACCATTTTCAAGGTCTGATTTTATAACTTCTAGGTTTAATATAGTTCTAAATTTAGCACCCATATGCCCTGCCATTTTTTTTCCTTTAAAAACTCTTCCAGGATCTTGTCTCTGACCAGTAGAACCATGTGATCTATGTGAAACAGAAACTCCGTGAGTTGCCCTAAGGCCTGCAAAATTATATTTTTTCATAACACCTGCAAAACCTTTTCCAATAGTTTCTGACCTAACATCAATAAATTTAATATCTTTAAATGTTTCTAAACCAATTTCGCTTCCAGTTTTGTAATCTTCGGGTTTTTCAACTCTAAATTCTTTTATGATTTTTTTAGGTTCAGTATTTTTTTTTGCAAAAAATCCTTTCATTTGATTTGTAAGTTTTGAGCTTTTTAACTTCAAGAATCCTAATTTAACAGCTGAATAACCATTTTTTTCTTTTGTATAAATATCTATTACTCTGCCTTTCTCAACTTTAACTACAGTGACAGGAATAGATACGCCTGAGTCAAAAAACTCTCTAGTCATACCAATTTTTTTTCCTACTAATCCTAAAGTCATAATTATATTTTTATCTCTATATTGACACCCGAAGCTAAATCTAGTTTCATTAACGCTTCGACCGTTTGGGGAGTCGGCTCAATAATGTCTATTAACCTTTTGTGCGTTCTAGTCTCAAATTGTTCTCTGCTTTTTTTATCAATGTGTGGCGATCTTAATACAGTAAATTTTTCGATTTTTGTTGGTAAGGGTATTGGCCCTTTAACTTGGGCACCTGTTCTTTTAGCTGTATTTACGATTTCCTGTGTCGATATATCAAGAATTTTATTATCGTAAGCTTTTATATGTATTCTAATATTTTGTTTTTCCATTTTATTTAAGCCATTTTCTTTGTTACTTCATCTTGAACATTTTGAGGAACTTTTGCGTAATGATCAAAAAACATTGAGTATTGAGCTCTACCTTGCGACATTGATCTTAGATTATTTATATATCCAAACATATTTGCTAAAGGAACCATTGCGCTTATAACTGTTGCATTACCTCTTTTGTCTGTTGTGGATACTTGACCTCTTCTACTATTTAAATCTCCAATAACATCACCCATATAATCCTCTGGTGTTATCACTTCAACTCTCATTACTGGTTCAAGAAGTTTAAGACCAGCTTTTGTGCAAGCTTCTTTAAAACAATATCTAGATGCAATTTCAAAGGCCAAGACACTCGAGTCAACGTCGTGGTGAAGTCCGTCAACAATTGTGACTTTATAATCTATTAAAGGGAAACCAGCTAAAATACCGTTATCAGCAACACTAACTACTCCTTTTTCTACTCCAGGAATAAATTCTTTAGGAATTGAACCGCCTTTAATTTTGTTTTCAACTTCTCTTCCTTTTCCAGCTTCTAAAGGCTCGACATTTAATTCAACCTTTGCAAACTGACCAGCGCCACCACTTTGTTTCTTGTGTATGTATACATTCGAAACAGGTTTTAATATAGTTTCCCTGTAAGCAACTTGTGGAGCTCCAATATTTGCTTCTACTTTGAATTCTCTTTTCATTCTATCAACAATAATATCTAAATGTAATTCTCCCATTCCTTTTATTATAGTTTGTCCTGACTCCTCGTCTGAAGTAACTCTAAAAGATGGATCTTCTTTTGCTAATCTACCCAAAGCTTCTCCCATTTTTTCTTGGTCTCCTTTTGTTTTTGGCTCAACAGCAATTTCAATAACTGGATCTGGAAATTCCATTGGCTCTAAAATAACCGGTTTATCCTCGTCGGATAGAGTATGTCCTGTAATTGTGTATTTAAGACCTGCTAAAGCAACAATATCTCCCGTATTTGCTTCTTTCACGTCTTCTCTACTATTGGCATGCATTAATAACATTCTTCCAACTCTTTCTTCTTTATCTCTTGATGTATTATAAATTCCGGTTCCAGACTTGAGAGTACCCGAGTAAATTCTTATAAATGTTAAAGAACCAACAAAAGGGTCATTTGCAACTTTAAATGCTAATGCTGAAAAAGGCTCTTTATCATCAAATTTTCTCTCAACTTCGTCTTTTGAATTAGGTTTTGTTCCTTTGATTGAATTGATATCTTTAGGACTAGGTAAAAAATCTACAACAGCATCCAGAAGTGGTTGAACACCTTTATTTTTAAAAGCTGATCCGGTTAATACTGGTACAAAATCAAACTTTAAACACCCCTTACGTACACACGAAATTATATCTTTCTCTGAAACTTCTTTTCCATTTAAATAATCATCCATTAATTTTTCATCTTGCTCTACAGCTGTTTCTATTAATTCTTTTCTATATTTTTCTGCCTGTTCTTTTAAATCAGCTGGAATATCTACATATTCAAATTCTGCTCCGAGTTTTTCATCTTTCCATATAACTGCTTTCATTTTAACTAAATCCACAATACCTTTTAGAGAAGTTTCCATACCAACTGGAATTTGCATTACAAGTGGTTTTGCACCTAGTCTATCTTTGATCATTTCTACGCAATTAAAAAAGTCAGCTCCTGTTCTGTCTAATTTATTAACAAAACAAATTCTCGGCACTTTATATTTGTCAGCTTGTCTCCATACAGTTTCTGATTGAGGTTCAACTCCAGCAACTCCGTCGAAAACGGCAACAGCTCCGTCTAGTACCTTTAAGGATCTTTCAACTTCTATGGTAAAATCAACGTGTCCAGGCGTATCAATAATATTAATTCTATGCTCTCTCCAAAAACAAGTCGTAGCCGCTGAGGTGATTGTAATCCCTCTTTCCTGTTCTTGTTCCATCCAGTCCATTGTTGCTGCTCCATCATGAACTTCGCCAATTTTGTGACTTTTTCCAGTGTAATATAAAATTCTTTCTGTGGTAGTAGTTTTACCCGCATCAATATGCGCCATGATACCAATGTTTCTATATTTTTCTAAAGTATGTGTTCTGGGCATAATATTACCATCTGAAGTGTGCAAAAGCTTTGTTTGACTCTGCCATCTTATGTGTGTCTTCCCTTTTTTTAACTGCGGATCCTTTATTTTGTGAAGCATCCATTAATTCATAAAATAGTTTCTCTGCCATTGTTTTATTTTTTCTTTTTCTTGATGCATCTAAAATCCACCTTAGTGCTAGAGCTTGTGATCTATTAACTTTAACTTCTACTGGAACTTGATATGTTGCTCCACCTACTCTTCTTGATCTTACTTCTAAATTTGGTCTAACATTACTTATCGCGGTATTAAATATTTTAAGTGGATCTTGATTTTTTGTTTTCATTTTTTCTAAAGCAGAATATAAAATTCTTTCTGCTACTGATCTTTTACCGTCGTACATAATAGAATTGATAAATTTTGAAATTACTTGAGATCCGTATTTTGGATCAGGATAATTTTTTCTTTTTGGGGCTCTTCTTTTTCTAGACATTGTATATTATTTATTTTGGTTTTTTTGCTCCGTACAAAGATCGTCTTTTTTTTCTTGCGGTAACTCCTTGGGCATCAAGATTTCCTCTGAGAATATGATATCTAACACCTGGTAAATCTTTTACTCTACCTCCCCTTATCAATACAACAGAGTGTTCTTGTAAATTATGTCCTTCACCTGGTATGTATGCTGTTACTTCAAAACCATTAGACAATCTTACTCTTGCAACTTTTCTTAAAGCTGAATTTGGTTTTTTTGGTGTAGTCGTATAAACTTTTATACACACACCTCTCTTAATAGGTTGTTTCTCTAGGGCGGGGACCTTATTTCTGGATTGAGGTCGAACCCTTGGCTTTCTCAATAATTGACTTATCGTTGGCATAATTTTTTAAATTTTAATTAAGATAGAAGAAAGTAGGTATGTTACTTCTTTAATTTTTAGTTATTGTTTAAGGCCAAAATAACCTTACTTTTAACTATCAAAATTGCGCTAAACTAACATTGAAGCGCAAAAAGTCAATGATTAATGGGGCAAAAAAAGACAATAACAATGAGGGTTTTAGGCTACGATTTGCTTTCTGACTGTTCGTTTTCCAACTGTTTTTTTTCTAATTGGTCTATTCTAATTTTGTCTTGCTCTTCAGCAAGTTTATTGAATTTATTTTTAGTAAATCCTGTACCTGCTGGTATTAATCTTCCAACAATTACATTTTCTTTTAATCCTTCTAAGCTATCAATTTTGCCTTTTATAGCTGCATCAGTAAGAACTCTTGTTGTTTCTTGAAATGACGCAGCAGATATAAAAGAATTTGTTTGTAAAGATGCTTTCGTTATACCTAGTAATATTCTGTCCCCACTAGCTGTCTTTTTGTTATCTTTTTTTAATTCGTTATTAATTTCGTCAAGTTTTATTTTATCTATTAATTCACCAACTAATAGTTTTGATTCACCAGAGTCTTTAATTTCAATTTTTTTTAACATTTGACGTACTATAGTTTCGATATGTTTGTCGTTGATTACAACACCTTGCATTCTATAGACTTCTTGAACTTCACTAACAAAATACTCTGTTAAAGCCTCAACTCCTAAAATTCTTAAAATATCATGTGGTGCCGGACTACCATCTAGCAAATATTCTCCTTTTTTAATTTTTTCACCTTCATTAAAATTTATGTGCTTACCTTTTGGTATCAAATAATTTGAGGAAGTACCTTTTGCTGTAACTATAGATATTTTTTGTTTACCTCTAACTTCTTTTCCTAATTGAATTGTTCCGTCATTTTCAGCAATGATAGCGCTATCTTTTGGTCGTCTTGCTTCAAATAATTCTGCCACTCTTGGTAATCCACCTGTTATATCTTTAGTTTTTGATGTTTCTTTTGGTAACCTTGCTAATATATCACCTGCAGATATTTTTTGACCATCTTTAATTGACAAGATTGAATCGGGAACGAGATAGTATCTGGCTTCATTTCCATCAGCTTTTTTTATTACTTCGCCATCAGAATTCCTTAAAGTAATTCTTGGTTTTAAATCAGAATTTTTTGATTGCGATCTCCAATCAAGTACAGATTTAACTGATATACCGGTTGCATTATCTACAGTTTCGGCCAATGAGACACCTTCAACTAAGTCCATATAATTTGCAATACCATTAGTTTCAGCAATCACTGGTAATGTATAAGGGTCCCACTCACTTATTTTTTTTCCTTTAGAAACTTTATCTCCATGCTGGAAATAAATTTTTGCTCCATAAGGAATTTTATATAACGCAAGTTGTCTTCCGTTATCATCTTCTAAAGATAATTGCGTGCTTCTACCCATTACAATTGTGTTATTTTTTGAATCTTTAATTAAATTTTTATTATTTATTTTTAAAATACCTTCGTTAACTGAAATAACGGATGACTCCTCTTTGATCTGAGCAGTACCACCAACGTGAAAAGTTCTCATAGTTAATTGAGTACCCGGCTCACCAATTGATTGGGCTGCTATCATCCCTATTGCTTCACCAATACTTACTAGTTTCCCGCGAGCCAAATCTCTTCCATAACAAGTTTGGCAAACACCTTTTTTAGCTTCGCATGTAATTACAGAATAAACATTTATAGATTTAACTCCAGCAAGGTCTATTAATTCACAATCTAATTCATCAATTAATTTCTTTTTTTTGACAATAGTTTCGCCAGTTATTGGGTGTTTTACATCATGAGAAGGTACTCTTCCCAAAACTCTTTCTGATAAACTTACTAAAATATTTCCTCCCTCAATAATTTCATTGAGCTTGATAGACGATTTTGAATTACAATCGTGTATTGTTACTTGAAGATCTTGTGCTACGTCACAAAGTCTTCTTGTTAAATAACCAGAATTTGCGGTTTTCAAAGCTGTATCAGCTAAACCTTTTCTGGCACCGTGTGTAGAGTTAAAATACTCAAGAACTGTTAAACCTTCTTTAAAATTAGAAACAATTGGAGACTCAATAATTTCGCCTGAAGGCTTAGCTATCAAACCACGCATACCCGCAAGCTGCTTCATTTGAGCTGGTGATCCCCTAGCACCTGAATCGGCCATCATATAAACTGAATTTGTTTCTATTCTTCCATCAGAATATTTTTTCTCAGCTGAGGAAATTTCTTTCATCATTTCGTTTGCGATCGAGTCTGTACATTTAGACCATACATCAACTACTTTATTATATTTTTCGCCTCTCGTTATTAATCCATCTTGATATTGTTTTTCGTATTCTTCTATTTGTTTTTTTGTTTGATTTACAAGCTTTTCTTTTGTTTTAGGAATTATTAAATCGTTTTTTCCAAAAGAAATACCTGCTTTGAAAGCATGTTTAAAACCTAAATCTTTAATACTGTCACAAAAAATAACAGTCTGTTTTTGACCACAGTATCTATAAACTAGGTCTATTATTTCTGAAACAGCTTTTTTGGTTAATAATTTATCCATCAAAGAAAATTTTATTTTATGATGCTTTGGTAATGTTTCTGCAAGTAAAAATCTTCCTGCTGTACTAATATGCTTTTCAACTATTTTTTTTCCATCTTTGTCTACTGAAGAGAATTGAGAAATTATTTTTGAGTGGATACTAATTAGATGTCTTTCTAATGCATTATTGATTTCGTCAACATTTAAAAATATGCCTGAGGGTTTTTCCTCTTTTTCCTCTTTTGATTGAGATAAATAATATATTCCTAAAACTATATCCTGACTCGGAACTATAATAGGTTTTCCGTTCGAGGGGCTTAATATATTGTTTGTAGACATCATCAGAACTCTAGCTTCAAGTTGAGCCTCTAAACTTAAAGGAATGTGAACAGCCATTTGGTCTCCGTCAAAATCTGCGTTAAAAGCAGCACAAACAAGCGGGTGAAGTTCGATTGCATTACCTTCTATAAGTGTTGCTTCGAAAGCTTGGACACCTAATCTATGCAAAGTTGGAGCTCTGTTAAGTAAAATTGGATGTTCTCTAATTATATGCTCTAAAGAGTCCCAGACCTCGCTTCTTTGTTTTTCGACCATTCTTTTTGCTTGTTTAATTGTAGTGGCTAAGCCTAATTTAGCTAATCTTGCATATAAAAAAGGTTTAAAAAGTTCTAGGGCCATTTTTTTTGGTAATCCACATTGGTGTAGTTTGAGTTTTGGACCCACAACAATCACTGATCTACCAGAATAATCTACTCTTTTTCCTAACAAGTTTTGTCTAAATCTTCCTTGTTTTCCTTTAAGCATTTCAGCTAATGACTTAAGAGGTCTCTTTCCAGTTCCTGTTATGACTCTACCTCTTCTTCCATTATCAAATAAAGCATCAACTGATTCTTGAAGCATTCTTTTTTCATTTCTAACGATTATTTCTGGTGCTTTTAAATCAAGAAGTCTTTTTAATCTATTATTTCTATTTATGACTCTCCTATAAAGATCATTGAGATCAGAAGTAGCAAATCTACCTCCATCTAGAGGAACTAAAGGTCTAAGTTCAGGTGGAATTACTGGTAGTGTTGTTAAAATCATCCACTCCGGCTTGTTTCCAGACCCTATAAAAGAATCTATTAGTTTAATTCTTTTTAAGGTTCGCTCTTCAGTAACTTTAGATTTGGTTTCTTTTAAAGAATTATTTAGTTTTTCTCTTTCTTTATTAAGATCTATACCAATAAGAATATCCCTTACTGCCTCAGCTCCAATACCAGCTGTAAAACCATCTTCACCATATTTTTCCTGAGCTTTTGTGTATTCATCCTCTGTTAATAATTGGCCTTTTTTAAGTTCGGTTAGCCCTGGCTCAATAACAATAAAACTCTCAAAATATAAAACTTTTTCAACTTCTTTGAGTTTCATATCCATAGCTAAAGAAATTCTACTTGGTAAAGATTTTAGAAACCAGATGTGTGCAACTGGACAAGATAAATTAATATGACCCATTCTTTCTCTTCTTACGTTAGATTTTGTAACCTCTACTCCACACTTTTCACAAATTATCCCTCTAAATTTCATTCTTTTGTATTTTCCACATAAACATTCATAATCTTTTACTGGTCCAAATATTCTTGCGCAAAAAAGACCATCTTTTTCAGGTCTAAAAGTTCTGTAATTGATAGTTTCAGGTTTTTTTATTTCTCCAAAAGACCACGATTTTATTTTGTCAGGGCTGGCAAGAGTTATTTTAATATGGCTGAAGTTTTTTTCAGCTAAAGATGGTTTTGTATCTTTGAATAATTGTTTTTTCATTTTCAATTTAACTCTATATTTAGACCAAGAGCTCTAATCTCTTTAACTAAAACGTGAAAAGACTCTGGAATTCCAGACTCAAAATTTTCGTCCCCTTTTACTATAGTCTCATAAACCTTAGTTCTGCCAGCTACATCGTCTGATTTTACAGTCAAAATTTCTTGCAAAGTGTAAGATGCGCCATAAGCCTCTAAAGCCCATACTTCCATCTCTCCAAATCTTTGACCTCCTAGTTGAGCTTTTCCACCTAAAGGTTGTTGAGTAACAAGACTATATGGTCCTGTCGATCTAGCATGAATTTTATCTTCTACAAGATGGTGAAGTTTAAGCATGTATATTATTCCAACTGTAACCGGCCTATCAAATTTTTCACCTGTTATACCATCCCACAAAGTTGTTTGTCCTGTATTAGGTAAATTTGCAAGATCAAGCATTTTTGTAATATCATCCGTTGATGCTCCATCAAAAACAGGTGTCGCTACTGGAACACCATTTGAAAGATTAGTGCATAGCTCTTGGAGTTGTTTTTTATCAAATTTTTTAATTATATCGGTGTAAATTTCTTTGCCGTAAATGCTTTCAAGAGTTTTGTTTAAATCATTAACATTTTTGTTTTCAAAATATTGATTAGAAATCTTTCTAATTTTTTCACCCAGTTCTGAACATGACCAACCTAGATGGGTCTCAAGGATTTGACCCACATTCATACGGCTTGGCACTCCCAACGGATTTAAAACTATATCTACTGGTTTCCCGTTTTCCATATATGGCATGTCTTCGACAGGAACGATTTTACTTATTACTCCCTTATTGCCATGCCTTCCTGCCATTTTGTCTCCAGGCATTAATCTTCTTTTGACTGCAACAAAGACTTTGACAACTTTCATTACTGTTGGCAATAAATCATCACCTTGTTTGATCTTTAAAACCTTATCTTCGAATCTTAGCTGGATGTCTTTTTGAGCGCTATCAAACTGATCTTTAAGTTGTAAAACTTTACTACTGATCTCTGTATTTTTAAATTCTAGTTTCCAATATTCTTTTATATTAAGTGCGTCTAAAGACTCTTTGTCTAATATTGATCCAGACTTTAAATTTTTATAACTTTTTGAGATTTCTTGTTTTCTCAAAATTTCGTTCAATCTTAACTTTATGTTTCTTTCAAGAATTTCTTCTTCAACCTGCTTGTCTTCTTGAACCGACTCTATTTCAGATCTCTCTATAGCTATTGTTCTCTCGTCTTTTTCAACTCCATGTCTATTAAAAACTCTTACATCAACAACTACACCTCCACTACCTGGGGGAAGTTTTAATGAACTATCTCTAACATCAGTTGCTTTTTCTCCAAAAATTGATCTTAAAAGTTTTTCCTCTGGACTTGATGCTGTCTCTCCTTTTGGTGTGACTTTACCTACTAAAATATCACTAGGATTAACTTCCGCACCTATATATACAATTCCTGACTCATCAAGATTCCTTAGACTTTCTTCGCTTACATTTGGAATATCTCTTGTGATCTCTTCTGTTCCTAATTTGGTATCTCGAGCCATTAACTCGTGTTCTTCTATATGTATTGATGTGAAAACATCATCAGTTACACATCTCTCAGAAATTAAAATGGAGTCTTCAAAATTATAACCTTGCCAAGGCATAAAAGCTACTGTCACATTTTTTCCTAAAGCAAGTTCTCCTAATTTTGTAGCTGGACCATCGGCAATAATATCACCTTTTTTTATTATATCTCCTACTTTTACAAGAGGTTTTTGATTAATACATGTATTTTGATTTGACCTTTGAAATTTTAACAAGTTGAAAATATCTACACCTGATTTAGATAAATCTTTTTCTTCAGTAGCTTTAACTACAATTCTTTTTCCATCAATTTTATCTACTACGCCATTTCTTTTAGCAACAATAGTAACACCAGAATCTAAGGCGACATCACCTTCTATGCCTGTACCAACTAAAGGTGACTCAGGTTTCAGTAGTGGAACTGCCTGACGCATCATGTTGGATCCCATCAAAGCTCTATTAGCATCATCATTTTCTAAAAAAGGTATTAGTGAAGCTGCAACTGAAACTAATTGTTTAGGAGAAACGTCAATATAATCAATATTTTCTCTTCTTGATAAAATAAAATTTAGCCCTTTCCTACAAGAAACAAGTTCTTCTATAAAATTTCCGTTTTCGTTAACTGGAGAGTTTGCTTGGGCAATTGTATATTTTTCTTCTTCGATTGCTGAAAGGTATTCAATTTTGTTTAAAATTTTTCCATTTGATACTTTTTTATATGGGCTTTCAATAAAGCCATATTGGTTTACTTTAGAGTATGTTGCTAAACTATTGATTAGACCTATATTCGGTCCTTCTGGTGTTTCTATAGGGCATATTCTTCCATAATGTGTTGGATGAACATCTCTTACCTCAAACCCAGCTCTTTCTCTTGTTAAGCCTCCTGGGCCTAAAGCAGAAACCCTTCTTTTATGTGTAATTTCAGATAAAGGATTAGTTTGATCCATAAATTGAGATAATTGAGAAGTTCCAAAAAAATCTTTAAATGAAGTTGTTATAGGTTTTGCATTAATTAAATCTTGCGGCATTGCAGACTCAATTTCTAATAATGTAGACATCTTTTCTTTAATGGTTCTTTCCATTCTTAAAAGACCAATTCTAAATTGATTTTCAACAAGTTCTCCGACAGATCTCACTCTTCGGTTACCAAGATGGTCGATATCATCTACTGTTCCTTTCCCATCTCTTAAGTCCAAAATAAATTTTATTATGCCAACTATATCCTCTTGAGTTAAAATCCTTGTTGAGTCAGGAGTGTTTAGATTAAGTTTAGCATTTAATTTTACTCTTCCAACATCTGAAAGATCATACCTTTCATTGCTAAAGTAAAGATTTTTAAAAACTTCTTCAGCAATTTCTTTACTTGGAGGCTCTCCAGGTCTCAAAACTTTGTATATATCACTAAGAGCTTCTTCTTTATTATTATTTTTATCTAATTTAATTGTTTCGAAAATGTAAGGTCCTCTTGAGATTGAGTCTACATTTGCCAGTTCAATTTTATATTTTTCTGAAGTTAAGATTTTTTCTAATACTTCTTCTGAAAGATTGAAACCTGATTTTAGAATTACATCGCCATTTTTATTTTTTATATCTTCTTTTGTATATTTTCCTATTATTTCTTCTTTTGAAATTATGATTTCCTTTAAACCCTTATCTTTTAAGCTTTTGGCAAGTACATAGTTTAGTTTTTCTCCTTTTTTTAAAACTCGCTTTTTATTTTTTTTGTCAATTAAATCAAATTGTAATTTTATAGGTCTTTTATATTTTTCTGGATTTAGAATTAAAAACCAGCAATTATTTGTTTTATCATAAGTATAAGTATCATATGAGTAAAATGTTTTGAGTATCTCCTCTCTATTTTTACCTAAAGCATAAAGTAATGTTGTAATTGGAATTTTCTTTTTTCTATCTATTCTAAAATATAAAATATCTTTTGGATCAAATTCAAAATCTAACCAAGATCCTCTTCCTGGAATTATTCTGCAATTAAATAAATATTTTCCACTTGCATGTGTTTTTCCTTTATCGTGATCAAAAAAGACACCGGGACTTCTATGCATTTGATTAACCACAACTCGCTCTACACCGTTAACTACAAAAGTACCACTTGGAGTCATTAATGGAAGGTCTCCTATAAAAACTTCTTGCTCTTTTGCTGATAAAATCTGTTTGGTGTTATTCTCGCTGTCTATATCATAAACTACTAATCTTAAAGTAGCTTTTAGTGCAGCAGAATATGTTAAGCTTCTTTGTCTACATTCAGTAACATCAAATTTTGGCTTTCCCAATCTATAAGATATAAATTCTAATGAAGATTTATCTGATGCATCGTTAATTGGAAAAATACTTTTAAATACTTTAGTTAATCCCTTACAATAAATTGTTTTTGTGTTTTTATCAGATTTAACAATGAACTCATTGAAAGAGTTTTTTTGAACTTCTATAAGATTAGGTATTGATAAGCTTTCTTGTAATCTTCCAAAACTTTTTCTAATACTTTTCTTTTGAGTAAAAGATAATTCCATCCAACAACTATTATTTAGGTACCTACGAAAACTGTACCTGTATTATTTTAATTCTACCTTAGCTCCAGCAGCTTCTAATTTCTTCTTGGCTTCTTCAGCGTCTTTTTTTGGTACAGCTTTTTTAATTTCTTTGGGAGCTGCCTCAACTAAATCTTTTGCTTCTTTAAGTCCCAAACCTGTTAAAGCTCTTACTTCTTTAATAACATTAATTTTTTTATCTCCAGCAGAGTTTAAAAAAATTATAAAATCACTTTTTTCCTCGGCTGGTGCTGCTCCTCCTGCGGCTGGCGCTGCTGCCACTGGTGCAGCTGCTGTAACTCCCCATTTTTCTTCTAACTGTTTTGATAGTTCTGCAGCTTCAACAACTGTTAACTTTGAAAGATCGTCTATTATTTTATTTAAATCTGCCATTTGATAATGAATTCGGTTTAACCTTTTTTACTTTTCTCGTGCGCCAAAATAGCAATTTTTGAGCCAGGTGCAAGTAAAATACTTAAAATTTTTTGAGCCGGGGTAGACAAAATACCAACTATTTTAGCTCTAGCTTCATCTAAAGTAGGTAGTGTGGCGATTTTAGCCACATCTTTTGCTTCCAAAACCTTACCATCCATATAACCAGCAACAATTTTTAGGTTTGAACCGCTTTTAGCGTATTTAGCGAGAATCTTTGCTGACATAATTGGGTCAGATGAAATAGCTGCAGCTGTTGGTCCGGTAAAAAACTTTTCTAGATCTTTGTACTTTGTTTCTTTTAAAGCAATTTTAGTAATTCTATTTTTTGTTACTTTGAAGAAAATTCCACTTTTTCTCATTTCGTCTCTTATCTTATCAAGTTCGTTAACGCTTAGACCTTGATAATGAGCAATCATAACTGCCTCGTTGGATGAGAAAACTTTTTTCATTTCTTCAACGTAATTTTTCTTTTGGTCTTTTGTCATCATTTTTGGATATCCTTAAAATTAATTTTATAAGAAGGACTCATAGTTGCTGAAATATAAAAATTTTTAATATTTTCAGAATTGAAAATTGTAGGTTTATCTTTCTTTAAATTTTCCACTATAGACTTAATATTTTCTAAAATTTTATTTGTTGTAAAATTTTTTCTTCCAATAGAAATACCGACATTTCCATCTTTATCATTTTTAACTTCAACAATATTATTTTTAATTTTTGTTACTGTTCCAATTATATCTTCAGAAACTGTTCCAAGTTTTGGATTCGGCATTAAACCTTTAGGACCAAGAATTTTACCTAATTTTCCTAATTTTGACATCATTGAAGGTGTGCAAATAAGTTTATTAAAATTTATTTTACCTGATGTTATTTTTTCTAGTAAATCATTAGATCCGTAAACTTCTGCACCACTTTTTTTTGCATCTGCAATTTTATTTTCATCGCATAAAACCGCTACTATAATTTTTTTTCCACTTCCATTAGGTAATTCAATAATTGTTCTTAGATTAGAATCTGATGATTTAATTTTCTTTAAATTAATCTTAAAGGATAAATCAATAGACTCTATAAACTTTGTATTTGACATTTTTTTGATTGACTCTATCTTCTTTTCTAAAGTTTCACTTTTTTCCTTCTTCTGAAGATCAATTAAATTTTTATATCTTTTAGAAATCTTTTTCATTTTTCTTTAACCTCTATACCCATAGATCTTGCCGAACCGCATATAATTTTTGTCGCTTCGGACAAATCATGGGCATTAAGATCTTTCATTTTTTCTTTTGCTATTGCTTCTGCCTGTTTCATTGTAATTGACCCTACTATCACTCTGCCAGGCTCTTGGGATCCACTTTTAAGTTTTGCAGCCTCTCTTATAAAATGTGATGCTGGAGGGGATTTAATTATAAAATCAAATTTTTTATCTTTATAAACTGTTATAACTACTGGAACCGGTTTACCCATAAAGCTCTTTGTTTTTTCGTTAAAGGCCTTACAAAATTCCATAATATTTATTCCTCTTTGTCCAAGCGCTGGACCTACCGGAGGTGCTGGATTAGCTTGTCCACCCTTAATTTGAAGTTTTACATATCCCGCGATCTCTTTGGGCATTAAGTTTTCTCCACTTGGTTAAATTCTAAATCTACTGGTGTTGGTCTTCCAAAAATTGACACTGATACTTTGAGCCTTGATTTGTCATCATCAATTTCTTCCACTAATCCACTAAAAGATGCAAAAGGACCATCGCATACTCTTACTTTTTCTCCTACCTCAAAGGTAATACCAGCTGATGGATTTGCTTCTGTTTCGCTTAACTGATTCATAATTTTTTTAACTTCATTTTCTGAAACGGGAACAGGTTTTCCTTCAGGTCCTAAAAAACCACTCACCTTCTGTATATTTTTGATTTTATGATAAATTTGTTTATTTAGATCTAACTTAACTAGCACATAACCAGGAAAATATTTTTTTTGTTTCTGGGTTCTTTTCCCTTTTTTTACTTCAGTAACTTTATGAGTAGGAACCAGAACTTCGCCTAGACTAGATTGCAAGGAGTTTTTGGCCATTACGTCTTTAATATTATCTGCTACTTTGTTTTCGAAACCAGAATAAGCCTGAACAATATACCAATCCATATCAAAAATTTATTGTTAAAATTACGTCTAATAAAAACTTTAAAATTTGGTCTAATAATAAAAAAAATACAGCTGCTAAACTAGCAAGTACAAAAACCATCAATGATCCGGTAACCGTATCTTTTTTTGTTGGCCAAGTTACTCTAAACGCTTCTTGTTTAACTTCTTGTAAAAATTTTAATGGGTTTCTCATAAATTTCTTTTTTGGCAGGAGCGGAGGGAATCGAACCCCCAACCTCCGGTTTTGGAGACCGGCGCTCTACCAATTGAGCTACACTCCTAGTAGCTTATTTAATAATTT
>MDTB01068463.1_pt1 | contig 35142 bp, 34 predicted proteins | sample 811161 | NCBI WGS metagenome assembly MDTB01 (sample SAMN05326650, study PRJNA326480) | marine metagenome | isolation source: seawater | place: Mediterranean Sea | collected 2009 | reverse complement strand
TAAAAGTCATGCCTTGTTTAAAAATACTGCTATCAACAAAAAACTTTATTTTTGCATTTGAAAAGGTAATTGAATTATCTAATAACAGGTCCGCATATTCTCCAACACCCCAAACTATAATTTCTTTTGGCTGTTCTTGCTTTTTTCTCAAGTCTTCAAGAATTTTTTTTGCATTTAATGGAAGAGAACCTACTTTATCTAAGTTTTGAAACAAATTAACCCCAATTTTTGAAATTTTGGGCCTTACATGTTCATCAAGAACGACGGTAGTAGCACCTTCATCTGAAAGTTTTTTTTGAAAAAAAACTATTAAAGCAGCTTGATCTAAATTTATTTTTTCATTCCAATAATTAGTACTTATTAAAAAATTAGCATTTATTAAACCGTTCTCCCTAATATCTTTAATGAAATTTTCTATTTCGGAGAAACTTGAATTAACATCAGTGAGAATATATTTAATTACTACATTTTTTGGGGAACAATCGTAATATTTTTTTAAATTTTTTAGTACTTTTGTATACTGATTTACTTTTCTTACTTTTTTAAAAACTTCTACACTTCCTGCATCAACGCTTGTAGTTAAAGAAGCTAAATTAGATTTCAATAGTTTTGCAATATCTTCTGAGTAATTTATTGCATTTGAAAAAAATCTTTGTTTACTAGGTTTAATTGAGTTATTTACATAATCAAATATTTTTTTAAAATCTTTTGCAATAGTAGGTTCGCCGCCTCCCCAAGCGACTAATAAATCTTGTCTTAATTTATCTTTATCAGCTAAATTTTTAAGTGCTTTTACCACGTCGTATTTAGCAAGTTGACCACCAAAATATGTTTCATTGCAATAAGTACATCTCATATTACATTTAGCATGGTGCTCTATTGAGATGTGATCAAATTTTTCTTCCTCAACATCTTTCCATTCTCTTCTTTCTAAAACTGGACAGCCTAAACAATCAGTTTTTTCTCCGATGTTAATCCTATTAATTAAATCTTTTTTTGCTTTAATAATTTTATCCAAACTTACATCTTCATCATTTTTTGCATCTAGCATCTTCACATCACCCATTAGCTTTCCTTTGTGAAAATATCTTTTGCAACAATGCCTCAACTCACCTGGAGCAAAAAAGAGGCCTCTTTGAAGATATCTACAACTAATTTTTTTCATGAAATTGATCTTAGATTTATCCTTTTATTCATACTTTTATTTAATAAAATGTTTTTTTCAATAAAAACTTTTGCTATTTTGTCATAATATGTTTCATCCCTTAATTTATGATTTTTTAAATCATTATAAAAGATTTTTTTTATTAAATTTTTGATATTTTTAACATTTTTATGTTTCTTTATACTATGTCGATTAATTTTTTGATTTTCTAAAATCATAATTGCAATTAAACCATAAATACCCTTTATAAAAAAATTATTCAATTTATTCAAAAAATATTTTTTTCCAAATTTTTTTACGAGAAATTTTTTAATCATCATCCAAGAGTTCAAATATCCTGAAACTCGCTGCTCATCAAATGAATTTATAATTGAATGCTTGTTATCTCTTTTAAAATACATAATTTTATTTAGAGTCTTTATAGATTTTGAAAAAAAAAACATTTTAAAAATTATAAAAATATCTTCATGCAACCCCTTTGGAAATTTTATCTTATTATAAGTAAAGATATCTTTTTTAATCACAGTAAATATTACAGAGCCGTCAAAATTCATACTTATATATTTTTTTACAAAATTTAATTTCCCTTTTTTCAAATGTTTAAAATCTTTTCTTTGAAGTTTTTTACTATCTCTATAAGACCAATTAGATGTAATAGCATCAAATCTTTTTTTTTTTATTATTTTATAATAATTTTCTAAACAGTAAGCAGGGAGCATATCGTCTGAGTCTAAAAAAACTAAAAACTCTCCTTTTGCTTTTTTTATTCCGTAATTTCTTGCTATTCCTGGGCCAATTTTTTTTTTAAATGTAATAAATTTTATATTTTTAAATTTTTTGTTTATTTTTTTAAGATAAAGATGTATTTTTTTTTTGAGCCATTATCCACAACAATTACTTCAAAATATGAATATTCTAGAGTTTGTTTAACTATACTGTTTATACAACTTTTAAAATAGGAAAATGTATTACTGCTTACACTCGCAGGGATAATAATTGAAAATATCATATTATTTAAATATCTCTAAATTTTGTTTTGTTAACGGTGTAAAAAATAAATTCCTTAAATTATTATTCTTTTTAATAAATCTCTTTTTGTTTAAATAATTTATTCTATTTGTGAGCTCTTGTTTACTACTTACAAAATTAATATATTTTTTTATTTTTAAAATTTTTTTTGCAATTAAAATATCATTAGGGTCTAAATTTAAATAAATTAGTTTACATCCATAAATCAATGACTCTAATATTATACTAGTAGGCCCGGATGAGATTAGTATTTCCGTTTTCTCTAAAAGTAATTCTGTTTTATCGTTTGAAATGAAAATCTGATCTTTAATATTTTCCGGTATTTTTTTAATAATATTAAATAAAGGAAGAATTGGATGTGGTTTAATAATAACACTTAAATTTTTATTAGCAGATAGTGCAAAAAAAATCCACTCACACATTTTTTTGTCTAAACTTATAATACCGCTTAATGCTAAAACGAATTTTAAATCGTATCTTCTTTTAATTTTTTTTTTTTAAAATTTCTTGATTATTTAAACTTGGTCCAATTAAAATTTTAATATTTTTATTAAATTCACTTCTTGGTTTTTTAAATATTTTTCCTGTGACAACTAAATAATTAGGTAACACTTTTGCTTTTTCTTCGTAATATGCTGGTGAATGATAAGATGTATGAGGATAGTACATAAAGCCTTGATATCCAATTATATCAGTTTTTGGAAAAAATCCTCTAAATGCTATTACCCAGGCTTTATCTACTGATTGGTTTTCAAATCTTATTATAATTTTTTTTATTTTAATATTTTTTGATCTTAATTTTTCCACAAATAAAAGATTTAACCTAGATTGGAATTCAGAATAAAATTCTTTTTTGGAGTCAAGTTCTTCATTTATTAAAGATGAATAGTCAATTAAATTATAATTAGGAAATTTAGATTTTAAATTCTTTTTGAACAATGTTTTAAATAAAATTAAAAAAAAGTCTTTAAAAGAAATTAAACTTTCTTTCATGATATAATTTCTTTTCCGGCTAAAAAGTATATTTTTCATTAAATTAATTAATTTTTTATTTATTATAAATGTAGGAACGAAAAAAAAATTATTAAATTTTTCTCCTTTAAGAATTTTTTCAAGTGAGGGATAAATTATATCATTTTTCATTTCTCTGTGATCAATATATGTGTCTATAAAATTGACTTCTTTAGAGCTATTTAGCTTATTGTTTCTATTCGCTAATTTAACAGATACAAGGACAATAAAATTAAAAAAAATAGATTTACACAAATTAATTAAAATACTTTTTTTTTTAATTTTGATTTCTGTTTTACTCAAATCTAAAATTTTATTTAAAATTAAAATTTTCCTAAAATTATCGGACTCTACTATTAAATATTTAATTTTATTCTTTATTTTTTTATCTTTAAGAACTTCTAAAACAATTATACACTTAAATAAAATACTTCTATATTGATCACGTGTAGCAGGGATTTGTATCCACCATTCAAATTCAGTTTTAAAATTTTCTGATAAATTACCTGTCCATTTAACAAGTTCCTTTCTATTTTTTAAGTAAATGGAGAAAAATTTTTTTTTGATTAATTCTGGATAATCAATCGGATCTAGGGTTGTGTCCCAAATAATATTATTAAATTTTTTTGACGACATTTAATTAAATTTTATATATATTTTTCCAGTCTTCGGCGTGTTTTTTTCCTAACAATGTTCCATCTGCATTGCATTTTGTACAAGGGCTGTTACATCGTTTTCCTAATAATAAATTTTTCCTAAATTTGCTTAATGTTTTTCCAATCCAAATCTCATACATAGTTTCTTGCATTATATTCCCCATTGAAACTCTTCTTTGCCAGTCTTGAGGACATAAATAAATGTTACCATCCCAGTCTATCAAAAATTGATAGGCTGGATAAAAACAAGTTTTTGTTTTATCTACCTCTTCTTGCTCTCCGACACTAATTGTTCCAGCTCTATTTGTTAGTTTAACTCCAAAATCGTTATACTGGTCATGCCATCTATCTCGCAAAATTATAAACTCCTCTGGGACATTTGCATCCTTTGTCATTTTTTTAAATTTTTCTATTTGTTCTGGTCCATCGTACATGCTTACTAAAACCTTAGTTGCTTTAGCTAAGTAAAGGTCTTGTAATTTTTTAGAGGTTAATACATCTCCATTTGTAACAATTTCAACTTTAGAAACTTTTGAAAGTGTTTGAGTAATTTTTGAAATATCTTTATGCAGCAAAGGTTCTCCATAACCGCATAGTGCTATTGTCCCATTAAATTCGATTTCCAAAAGCTGATCATGAATTTTGTTTATAATTTTTTCATTCATTCTTTGATGAGTATCAGGAGCTACGTTATCATCTGATTTTGGGCAAAAAATACATTTTCTGTTACAAACGTCTATCAAACTCAACTCAATCCAACTTGGTTTAGGAATTCCTTTAAATTTATCCATTACATCAACAGTTTCTGACCGTCTTTTTAAATTTTTTTTTATTGTTTGTTTTGGATCCATATTATAAAAATGGTTATGTTCAATATTTGAACATAACATATTTGATTATGATGTCTATATTATTTATAAGGAAATATAATGCCAAAAACTTGGATTAAAATTAAAAGCTTTAAATTTACTTGTCTCAAATCAAAAGGGGTGAGAGTCCTTAATAGTAAAAAATTTAGGACGAGTCCTTGGATTGATAATATTATTAAAAAATATAATTTTAAATTAAAAAAATTTGATTTACCAATTATTTTGGTTAAAATTAATGTTAAATCTTTAGGTTTCAATAAACCGACTGAATTACGAAAAATATATTTAAAAGCTAGAAAAAGAGGCTTTAAGTTAGTTCCCCCTGGAATCGCAATTTATAGCAGACTTTTATATAAAAAACAAAAAACTGGAGAATGGATAAGATTTGCAACACCATTAAATGGCATGATAGATACTGATGGTGTTCCACATTTACCTAAACTTGGCAGAGCTTTGGGAATTTATTTTCTTGAGACTTATTGGTCATATCCAAAAGCAATTTTTCATCCTAAAAATGAGTTTATTTTTTTGAAAAAATGAAGGTACTAAAAGAATTTAAAATTAATAAAATAAAATTAGATAACAGAATTTGTGTTTCTCCAATGTGTCAATATTCTGCAAAAAATGGGAATCCATCAAAATGGCACTACTCACATTTAAAAAAACTAATGCAGGCTGGTGCTGGACTGATGATGATTGAGTCTACAGCTGTATCAAAAAATGGAATGATCACTGATAGAGATTTAGCTCTCAAAAGTGATGGTAATTTGAAAAAATTTAGAGATTTAATTAAAAATCTAAGGAAAATTTCTAACACCAAAATTGGATTACAAATATCACATGCGGGCAGAAAAGGATCTGCTAAGGTTCCGTGGATAAAATCAAACTCCACAATAACAGATAAAAAAAAATCTTGGACAACCTTTTCTGCATCATCGATACGAAGAGATACTCATTGGCCAACTCCAAAAGCACTTTCTGAGTCACAAATTAATAAAATTAAAACAAATTTTATTAATACGGCAATAAAAGCAAAAAAAATTGATTTAGATTGTTTAGAAATTCATATGTCACATGGTTATCTTTTGCATCAATTTTTTTCACCTATTTCAAATAAAAGGTTGGACAAATATGGTGGTAATTTAAAAAATAGATGTAAATTACTTTTAGAAATTGCATTAGATTTGAGAAAGATTTGGCCAAGAAATAAAATTTTAGGTGCTAGAGTAAATGGTTTCGACTGGCTTAAGAAAGGTTCAACTATATCTGATTGCATATATTTAACAAAAAAATTAGAGAGAATTGGTCTAGACTATGTTTGTGTTACGAGTGGTGGGATATTACCTAAAACAAATCTTAAATATAAGCCTGGATATCAAGTTTTTTTAGCAAAAAAAATTAAACGTAAAACTAATATACTCGTTAGGACAACTGGAATGATTAAAGACATTAAACACGCAGAAAAAATTATTCAAAGTAAAAATGCTGACTTAATAAGTTTTGGAAGGAAGTTTATTAATTCACCTAATTGGTTGATAAGAGAACTAATAAAAAAAAAAAAAAGAGTTAATATTCCAAATCAATATAAAAGATGCTTTTAAAAAATAATATCATAATGAATGAGGGCTACGAAAAAAGGGATAATCTTTTTACAAAAGGTATTGGTTCAAGTATTTATATCAAAAATAAAAAATTTTTAGATTTGTCATTTTGTGCTGGAACAAATTTACTTGGACACAATTCTAAAATCTATAAGAAAGCAATTAAACAACTTATTAAACTTAACATATCAAATTTGGCGGCAAAAAACTTACATGCCTACAAATTTTCAAAAACTTTAAAAAAAACTTTTCCAAATTACTCAAAGTTTATATTTTGCAATTCTGGCACTGAGGCAGTCTTTAAATCTTTGAGAATAGCTAGAGCGATTACAAAGAAAAATTTGATTATCTCGGTTTCTGGTAGCTGGCATGGATCTGTAAACGAGCTTTTATTCACAACTAATTCAAAACTTAAGAATATAGAATTAAGTGGAGGGTTAGAGAGTCAGACCAAAAAAAATATTAGATTTATTCCTTACAACGACATTGAAGGTTCTAAAAAAATTTTAAGAAAATTGGAAAAAAAAATTATGTGCATTATTATTGAACCTGTCCAAGGTTGCTTACCTATTTTAGCGAAAGATTATTTAAAATTTTTAAGCAATTACTGTAACAAAAAAAAAATTGTTTTAATATTTGATGAAATGATCACTGGTTTAAGGCATGAAGGATCGAGCATTCAAGATATTTTAAAATTAAGTCCTACAATATCTACTTTTGGCAAATGTTTAGGTGGTGGTTTACCGATAGGTATAATTGCTATTAAAAAAAATATTGAAACAAAACTTTTAAAAAAAGATAAAAAAGTATTTTTTGGTGGCACCTTTTCAGGAAATTCAGTAAATACTTATGTTGCCAATAGTGTAACAAATTTTATTCTGAAAAATAAAAAAAATATATTTAGAGATTTAAATAAAAAGTCAGAATACTTTGTTAAGAAACTAAATTTCTTTTTTTTAAATAATAAATTTGATGCCAAATGTTTAAGAGTTGGATCACTTGTAAGGATTATATTTACAAACAAGAACGCACTCAATAGATCTCAGAGGGACTTCTTAGAAAAGAAAAATTTTAAAAATATAAAAAAATTTAGAAATTTTCTTTTTAATAAAAATATATTTTATCCAACTAGTGGAATAATATTTTTTTCAACATCAACAAATTATAAGGAAATAAATTTTTTAATAAAAAATATAAAATTAGGATTTAAAAAGATTTTTATAAATTAAAAGCATCCTCAAATACTTGATAATTAAGTTTTTCGTCACTTCTAGCAGTTAGATACTTTTTTATATAATTTTCATAATATTTCTCATCAAAATTAGTAAACTCCAAAACTTCTTCATTTGTGAAATCTTTATCAATATTTATTGGAATTTTTCCTAATTCTTTAGCAAATTTTTTTTGGTTATTAATAAAATTATTCTTCAATCCTGACAGCTCATTGTTATTCATAAAAATTATTGGTTTTTTATATATTGCACCATAAGAAAAACCAGTACTATCTCTTGCTATAATTAATTCACTTTTTTTTGCAACTACTGAAAGTTTTTCTTTTAAAACTTCTCTCCCACTATAAAATTTTGAGTATCTATCATTATGTTTGATTTTGGGATGAGGCATTATCATGATTTTAATTTTTAGTTTTTTTTCTAACAATAGGAAAAAATTATTAATTGATTTAAGCCACTTTTCAGATGTACCCCTGACATTTTTTTCATCACCAGCAATTAATGCATCACCTAAATTATAAACAGGTGATGCAGAATCTAGATATATTCCAAATTTTTCATCTCTTGTAAAAAATTCCTTTTTTGACTTTATGTACATATTATAGTCCCTACTATGTCCATTAAGAATTGTAATTGAATTCATATTATCGTATTTACTAGGGACAGAACCACATTTTAGGAAAAAAGTTGGTTGAATTTTTAAAATTTTACCTAAACTTGAAAAAAATAAAGTTTTAATAAAAAATCTTATTTTTTTGTTGTTAAAAAAAAGATTCCTGAATAACCACTTAAATTTATAAATATAACCACCAGATGAATAATTCGGATGATCTAGGTTTGATGCAATTAATGTTTTAATCCTATTTTTATATAAAAAATAATTAATTTTGAAACTTTCAAGATTTGTAATTTCTATGTCGTTATAAACAATTAAATTATTGTATATCTCCTTTTTCTTAATTATTTCTAATTTCCAATTTTTTAAATTTGAAAATATTTTTATTTTATTATTTTTTATCCTGTCAGCTGTGAATACATTAGAAAAACCAGGATTTATTAAATCTGCTAATTCATGAAATTCAAAATTCATGTTTTTTGAATTCTCTATTTCATTTGCGTCGAATCTTTCTAAATCATATTTTCTTACCTTTACTCCGACCAAGAAAATTATTAATTTATCATTCATTTACAAATTTGAATTTTAGGTAGCAGTCCAACCACCATCAATCATTAAGTGAACGCCAGTTATGTAAGAAGAAAGGTCTGAAGCAAAAAATGCTACGGCAGGTGATATTTCTTTTGAATTTGCAAGTCTATTTAGAGGAGTTCTATCACAGTAATTTTTTATAAATTTTTTAGATTGTGGTATTTTCTTACCTTTAATATGCCCTATTATCCCACCTGGACATATAGCGTTTACTCTTATTCCATACCTTCCATAATGAGCACACATTTGTTTAACATTGCTTATAATTCCTCCTTTAATGGCAGAGTAAATCATATTTTCACTCATTTTTGTCCCTTTATAAAGTTTTGAATTCTGCCCTATTACACCATAATGCGAACTAAACTGAATAATACTTCCTTTAATTTTTTGTTTTTTCATTTCCTCAGCAAAAACTCTAGCTATCCAAATATAAGAGTTTAAGTGAAGATTAATGTTTTCATTTATAGTTTTTTTTTTTACTGATGCGAAATCTGATTTGTGCCAAGATTTAGATGCTGGGTATGAACAATTTACCATACAATCTGGTGCACCATAAATTTTAAAATATGATTTTAATTTTTTTTCAAGAAATTTTTCTTTTGATATATCAAGATTCAAGAACTTTATATCAACATTTAATTGAAAATTTCTTTTTATATCTAGATTAAATACTTTAGCACCTAATTTTTTTAATAAGCTACAAACATCTTTCCCAACTAATCCAGACCCGCCAACTACATAAATTATTTTGTCTTCTAAATTAAATATATTCATTTTATAAACCTAGCATATTAATTTCTATTGTTCAATTATTGAACGCATAATATATTCAATTATTTAAATAGTGATTTTACAATTTTAAAATCTATTCTATTATCGATATCAATTGATCTACTACTTGGAACAAAAAAATAATGCGTTTTTTTGTTAATTAAATTGCTATTTCTCAATAGACCTTTTTTACTCCAAGCATAGACTCCAGCATTTATCTCAAATACTTTGGGAGCCTTTTGTCTAGAATAAAATTTTTCAGAAATTTTTTTCACAAGTTTTGGTTTACTATTTTTAATTTCTACCATGTTGAAATAGGGATTTTTTTTTGAAGGAGATAAACTAATAATATTATCTGCATCCTTTTTTTTTATAATCATATTAATTATTTGATTTATATCCTTATTTGCTCTTAAGGGTGCAGTTACATCTAAGTCAACAACAAAATCAAATTTTGTTTTAAAAAAATTTTCAGATTTTATCAGACAATGTCTTATAGCCTTAACTTTTGAAACTCTATCGTTAGATAAAAATTTGGGCCTTAAAATTAAATAATCTACTTTATTTTTTTTTGCAATATCTAAAATTTTTTTGGAGTCCGATGAGCAGACAATTTTTGAAAATTTTTTAACTTTTTTTGCTTGAGATATAGTATGGCAAATTAAAGGTTTACCTAAAAATTTCTTTATATTTTTATTTTTAACACCTTTAGATCCACCTCTTGCACAAATTGTACATAATATTTTCATCAAGATTTTCGATCCTTTATTCTTTTTATGAGCTTTAGAGTTTCCAATGATTGCTTAATATCACAAAAGTTTTCAAATTCATTATTTAAAATTTTTTTATGTTCTTGTCTGTACGTATCCAATATATTGAACTTTTTCCAAAAAAATTTTTTAACTTTATTTTTGGAAAGTAGGTTTACTTCATTTTTAATTAGGTCAGCATTTAAAGAGAAATTTTTTCCTTCAATGATTACTTCTCTTTTATTAATTCTTGAAAAAAAATTCATATTAAAAATTACTTTTATTCTTTTATTTATGCTTCCAAATAAAATAAGGATATCATCTGTACTGATTTTTAAATTAGAAATTTTTTTACTAAAACTATAGATTAAATTAATATTTCCGAATAACCATTTAATATAATCAAGTTCATGACTCAATTCTAAAAGCAGTCCTCCACCCAGTTTATTTTTTGCGCTATTACTTTTTTTATAATCTATGTTTTTTCTCCATTTTGGGAGGTAACTAGAGACATTTACTGATATGAAATTTATGTTTTTTTTTTTTAAATTTTTTTTAATATATTGAATAACAGGATGAAATCTTAAGTTGTAACCAACCAAATATTTGTTCTTAAATAATTTTATATTTTCATATTTATTAAGCAATGGCTTTTCAGTTAAAATAATTTTTTTTCTTAAATTTTTTTCTAAAAACTTAAGATATTCTCGATGTTTGTTAGTATTGTTAGATATTATTATATAGTCAGGATTATATTCTAAAATTTCTTTTTTTCTATTTAATGTTTTAAAAGTAATATTTTTTTGTTTTGTAAATATTGCAATCTCACAATTGAATTTTTTTAAAATTTGGGCGTGTTTTCTTCCAATTGACCCATAGCCTATAATTAAAATTTTTTGAGGTAAATTTTTCATTGTTTAGGAGAAGTTTCCAAAATCTTTCCAAACTTTTTTATTAACTTTATATAGAGTGATCTTTTTTCCAAATTTTGTTGCTTTATTAATTAAGCTATTCATGTCAAAATACTTATTTTTTGGTATTAAATTGAATATTTTTGAGCTTATAAGGTAAACTCCCGTATTAACCTCATGTTTATATGTGGGCTTTTCTTTGAATTCTATAAGCTGATTTTTCTTTTTAAATTTAAGTTCTCCATAAGGAAGTTTGTTACTTATCTCTGAAGAAATTATTGTTATATCACTTTTGTGTTTTTGATTATGGTTATATATTTTATTATAATCAGTTTTAATTATAGTATCGCACGTTGTCACAAAATAGTTTTTAAATTCTTTTTTTAATTTACTTAGGGACCCTGCTGTACCTAAAGGTTTTTTTTCTTCGATATATCTATATTTAATATTAGGATTTAATTCTTCAAAAAAAGCTTTAAAAATTAATGCTTTGTAATTAATTGTAAAGACAAAATTTTTAATCTTATGATCTGTAAATTGTTCAATTACATGTTCTATTAAAGTTTTATTTTTAATTGGCAATAGAGGTTTTGGTAAAATTTTGGTGTATGGCAACAATCTTGTACCTTTACCACCTGCCATAATAATTACTCCAACTTTTGAAATATTTTTCTTTGTTTTTGTTTTTTTTGATTTTTTGCTAAGCTCAAAATAGTTTATTACATCTACTATTTTTTTTTGCTTGTTTATTATTGGTATTATATCAATTCTATTTTTGATGAATAAATTTTTTGTTTTATTTAAGTTATAATTCTTATTTTTTAAAAATATTGTATTTTTTTTATAAATTTTTTCTATTTTGCTTGATAGCTTAATACCTTTAATCAGGGATCTTCTTATATCTCCACTGGCCAATGTACCTAAATAATTTTTTTTATCATTTAATACTAGTAAAGTTCTAAGCCCATATCTCTCCATTTTTTTTAGAGACTGAGAAAGAGTGCTTGAATATTTAATTGTGTAGTTATTTTTTTGCATAATTTTTGATTATAGATATTATAAACTTCAAGTCATTAAGTGATATTGAATGACTGCTTGGTAAACATAATGAGTTTTTAAATAGATCAAAACTTTTGTTTATCTTATAGCTTTGATTTTTTAAAAAGGGTTTTTGTAAATGATTTGGGTACCACAACGATCTTACTTGAACATTTTTTTTCAAAAAATGTTTTATTAATTGATCTTTTGTTTTTCCATATTTTTTTTTATCAATTTTAATCGTATTAAGCCAATAATTTGAGATACTTCCAGTATTTTCATTTGTTAAATCAACTCCTGGAATTGAACTTAAGTATTTTTTATAAAATTTATAAATTTTTTTTCTTTTTATTATAACCTTTTTGAGGTTCATTATTTGAGCTAAACCTATTGCAGCATGAATATTTGACATTCTCAAATTAAAACCTACTTCATTATGAATAAAATTAATTGCGTCGTCTTTGGCTTGAAGAGATAAATATTTTATCTTCTGATAATATTTTTTATTATTAGTAACTACCATTCCGCCCCCGCCTGAAGTGATAATTTTATTTCCATTAAATGATAAACATCCTATATCACCTATTATTCCCGTATGTTTCAAATTTTTATTCTCATAATGATAAGAGGCTAAACTTTCAGCAGCATCCTCTATAATTTTAATATTATATTTTTTGAAGATTTTGAGATATTTTTTTTTAAGGTTAACACAGTTTCCAAAAGCATGAACTACAATAACTCCTAGTATTCTTTTACTGGTTTTTTTGTTTATGGTATATCCGTTTTTTTTATATGTATGCTTTTTTAAAAATTCAAAAGTTTTATCTAAATCAATCAAATAATTATTATCTACGTCCATGAATATTGGATTGCAATTATTGTATTTAATTGAATTTATACTTGCTATAAAAGTAATAGAGGGAGCAATGATTTCATCTTTAAATTCAGGATCTAGAGCTTTTATTGCTAATTGTAAGGATGACGTACAATTAACTAAGGCATAACAATATTTAGCTTTAGTTATTTTTTTTATTGCAATTTCAAATTTAGACAAATACTTGCCTGATGTTGTAATCCAACCAGATTTAATGCAATCGTTTAAAAAAGATTTCTCTTTTCCGAAGAAATAAGGTTCTGATAATGGTATATGTTTTAATCTTTTCATCTTTTTTTTATTGGAACACCATAGTAAGTAAAATTCGCCCTACAATCTTTATTTACATAGGAATGAGCACCAACCGTTACATTTTTATCTATAATCACATTTTGTTTTATACTACTTCCTAAACCTACAAAAACCTGATCTTTAATCGTTACGTTACCGGCGCTCGTAATACCTGGTGAACAATTTACATAGTCGTAAATCTTATTGTCATGATCTATCGAGCAATTTGTATTAATTATAGTATGCTTTCCAATTCTTGATCCTATATTAATTGTAGAACCTGATATTATCATACTACCTTCTCCAATTTTAACATTTTTCTCAATATTCGCATTTTTTGATATAATTGTAGCCCACTTTACATTGATAAATTTTTTTTCATATTCTTTGACTATTTTTTTTCTAGTCTTATTGTCTCCAACGGCGACTACGAAAAAATTTTTTAAGACCAAACTTTTAACATTTTTTATTCTATTTAAATCTTTATATTTTGAGTTTTTATCTAAATTAAATATTTTACTATTTGCGGAAATTTTATTAATGAAACCTTTAAATATAAAATTTTTTAGTTTTCTGACTTCAGAGAAAACCACTCTTGCATGGTCTCCTATTCCAATTATATATAAATTTTTTTTAATCAAGATAAATTCCTAGTTTCTTTTTAATTTCAATTACAGAATGTCTATTGTAATGAAGCGCATCTGCTAAAGCGATTGCGCCTATTTCACATTCATTTGTTAGTTTTTTTGCGTGTTCAATATTTCCAAAACCTCCACTACATATTACAGGTAAACTTGTTACGGATGTTACAGCTTTATTTAAGTCAACATCAAATCCTCTTCTTGTACCTTCTTGATCAATTGATGTTAAAAGTATTTCTCCTGCGCCTAATCCTTCCACTTGTTTAGCCCAATCAACAACATCCTTTCCTGTAGGATCTCTTCCATTGCTAGTATATACCTCCCATCCTTGGGCATGTTTTTTTGCCTCTATTGAAATAATTATACTTTGACTGCCAATTGAGTTTGCAAGTTTAGTTATAAAATCAGGATTGTCGACTGCAGCTGTATTTATCGCAACCTTATCTGCGCCAGAATTGAGCATAATCTTTACATCTTCAAGACTTCTTAATCCTCCTCCTACAGCTATAGGAACAAAAATATCTTTTGTAGAATTCTTGATAATCTCTGAAAGATTATTCCTTCCATACAATGTTGCAACACAATCCATAAATAATATTTCATCAGCACCTCCAGTATAGTATTTTCTTGCATACTCGTTTGGATCGCCGATAATTTTTAATCCCTCTAAATTTATAGATTTTATTAGATTTGAATTTTTTATATCTAATCTAGCAATTATTCTTGGCTCACTCATTTTTCCAAACTGTTTTTTTTAAAACCCATTTGCCCTTAATTTTTTCCCAAAGATGCGGTGGTCTAAACTTGTCAATAATTTCATGGAATTTCTTCTCGCTTAAATTTGTATGCTCCAAAAAATCTTTAAGATATATTTTGGGAAACTCCCCATCATATTTTTTTACCAACGATACCGCTTCTTCTCGTGTAATTATTTTGTTTCTTACCTCAATTGCAGCGTCCTCCGTTGCTCTACCTCTTCCAGTTTTAATGTACCAAGTGTAATAGTGAAATCCGTCAAATTTATCATCTAAACTTGAGTATTTAGTATAAGTTCCTTCACTTCTTCCATTGGGATTAACTTGAAAATTAGAATTTTGTTTTGCAAAATAAAAATTTTCTTGTGGATTGTAATTGATAAATTTAGTAATTGGTAAAACCTCTAAATTATTTTCCAAAACAAGTTCCTCTGAAATTGGTAAAAATGGTCTTAAATCACCTTTTCTTAAATTATATTTTGAAATTAATTCATTATATTCTATTCCCCCTAAATAAATTTGGTCATTTTTTTCTTTAAAGTGAAAATTATAAAGTTTTAAATTTTTGTTAGATTTTGAATTATTAATTTTTCCTGTAGCCCTTTCCTCAACTCCATCTCCATAAATTATTAATTTAATATTATTTTGAATTGCAACTTTAAGAGGAAATGAATTCTGACCCAAAACAAATGGCTGAAAGGGGTGTAGAAGATTTTCAAATGATATTCGTGAGAGTAAACCATGTATTTTTTTATTAGGTGAAAATAAAATGTTATCAAAACCAGAATTTATCCATGATTTATAATTTTTCCAGCCTATATCTGTATATTCACCAGGTGACCATGTGCAGGTTAAAGGATTCATTTGGTATTTTTCTTTTAGTAAAAAAGATGTAAATATGCTGTCCTTTCCTCCACTCCCTGGCACTAGAACATCGTAACTTCCATCATCAGACCTATGTCTGTCTAATATATCCTTCAATTCTCTTTCTCTAAGTTTCCAATTTATTTTGTCTTTCGTTTCATAATACTCACATGCTCCACAAACGCCTTTCTCATTAAAATGTATGGTTTCCTTATTTTCAGAAGCTACAATTTTATGTTGAGTCGAGCTTAAAAATCTTTGATTAGACTCTACACATTTTGTGCAGAATTTAACGTCATGAGGTAATCCAAAAAAAGACTTTTCTTTAATACTCATATGCTCCTTCTTTTTAAATCAAAAGGAGTCGGCCAATCCCTGTCTCCATCGCCTTTGGTGAACCATATTTGATTTTTGTATTTCTTTTTTATTAGATCTGATAAATAACCCCCTATATGAAAAGTATATGACCAATCTCTATTTTCAATAGGTGATAATAAATTTGGCACAACAAGATTTAATTTTTTATTTATTAAAATAAAACCAGATGACTTCAAAAATTTATCCTCTTTTGTTCCAAATACAATAAAATCTATAAAAAGAGATTTTTTTTTAATGCATTCTAGAATAGTTCCTTGCCATATTTTTTTACTGATCTTTGTATTAGAGGACATGAAATCCACAATTCTTGAACAAAGTCCAAATTTAGTGCTTTGAAATTTAATTACTGATATGCCCATCAAAATATTTTTTCTATTACGAAAAGTGAGAAAATAATACTTTTGAAAAGGTGCTTTTTCATACCTCCATTTTAAATAAGAATAATCTTTTACAATTGATAGTGACAAATTCGAAGAAAATTTTCTCCATAAATTATTTAAATCTTTAGGTATTTTAGTTTCAAGTTTACAATTTAAATCATTTATGTACTGAATTTTTTTATTTGATAAAATTTTTTCTTTAAATAGTTTTCTTTTATTTATTTTTATCATTTGAGTACATTTTATATTATTGGAGAAAATGAATCTTCTTAAATTTAGGTTATCTATACTTCTACCCAAAGATTTATTAATTGGTAGCGAGTTTTTATTTCCACAAGACATTATTAAAATTGGAAATATTTTACTTAAATGAAACATGGATAAACCAAAAATACCAGCTGAATTATAGTTTGGTGAGGTCATCGCTGTAGATGCCCAACATAAATTTACTTTTTTTTTAAAAAATTTAGATTTAAAAATTATGAACATATTAAGCATTTGAATTTGATTTTTTGTTTTTTTTATTAAGATTGACCATCTTTTTTTTTTAAACCAAAACTTATTAAATCTTTTATTAATAATGAAAGATTTTACTAGATTTTTTTTTGCGAAAGCTTCAAAAAGACTCCAATCCTTATTTTGCATATAATTAAATAGACTATCTCTCATATTTTTTAAATTTTTTGTTTTTAGTGTCTAAAATAGTTACGTAAGTAGACCCGTAATCATCATTAGCAGCCCAACCAATTGATTTAATATTTTTAAGTTCTATTGAGTTTTTGTCAAAAGTATATGTCCACTCATAAAATGGTTTTTGAATATCAAAATTATCATGAAAATATTTTTTATTTTTTGATTTGATTGATAAAAATGGCTGTGGACCAAATATCTTTTTATTTGATTTAATATAAAGCGTATTATTATTAAGTTTTTGTTTAAACTTTAAATTTCTTTTTTTTAATTTAAGGGAATTTCTTAGTGCCTCTCTTGCCTCACAAAATTTAAATTTTATTTTAGGGTACTTTTTTGAAATTTTTTTTATCTTAAAATATACATCCTCAATATCTTGTTCCATATCTCTATAGTCATGATTAGCAAAAGCTAGGATTACTGCTTTATTTTTTTTTGCTTCCTTGAAAGCTAATTCAACATCTTTTTCAGTAAGCACTCTTACCCTGGTACCAATATTCAAACATCTGGCTGTCCATCTTCTACAATTTCCTTTTTTTTGATAATCATCATGATCAGGATGGTAACATTGCCAAGTTAGTGGTGCCCTTCTCCAGTCACCAAATCTTCCAGATGCAAGGTCTTTTTGATTTTTTTCTAAAATATTTGTTCTTTGATTAGAAATATCAAATGGAATAAATTGTTCTAAAAACCAATGACTATCTGGTCTTATTGAATGAAATCCAGGTCGAAATACACTAGGAAACCATTTTAAATCTAAAATTTTTCTACTTAAAATTTCAAAAATTTTGGGAGAATGATTAAAAAAATGAGTCGAGGAATGGTCCGCTCTCTTAGAGAAAGGAATTGGATGGTGGTGAAAATGAAATCCATCATTAAAATTATTTTTTTTATTTTTTTTGTAAAAATTTTTATAATTATTCCAAATTTTATGATAACCTAAAGCTCTTTTATTTGGATTTTTTTTAAAACCAACATGATCAGTAATAAACCAATTATATTTCCACCCTTTACCAAAACTATCTAGATACTTATTTCTAAATTTTTTTGAAAGTAATTTTGTTTGCATTTTTTTAATTTTTTTCCAAGAATTATTATAATTTAATAGTTTTTTACTAAAAGTATTAGCAACGAGACTTGAGGTATCTCCCAAACTGATCTCTTGATTTTGTAATTTCTTTAAGTTTTTTGTAGTTGGCTTTAATTTGATATTAAATATAGTTTTGAGTCTATCGAATGTGGTCTTAAGACTTTCATTTAAAGGCCCTTCCGTATCAATACAGTGTACAATGTGTACTATTTTAGTCATAATTAATTTTTTTGATCTTCCTTTTTACAATTTTAAGTAAACCACCAACCTTTTTAAAATCTTTTGAATTGATTTCTTTATCACTAAATTTTAATTTAAACTTACTTTCGAGTTCTAAGATAAATTTAATCGAATTAAGTGAGTCTATATGTCCGTTATCGATAAAATTGTAAGATAATATATCTTTAGTATTATCTACTGAACCCCGCTTTTCTAAAATTTTCAAGATATGAATTAAAATCTTATCTTTTTTTTTCATGATATTAAGCTTTCTTTTTTGGTGTACTTTAAGATATCTCTCTTTAATAAATATTTACTAATTTTATGAAGTGAAGCTCTTGGAAATTCTTCTATTATAAAAAATTTAGACGGTATCTGAAAATCTGCTAATTTATCTAAACAAAAATTAAAGAACTTATTTCTATCAATTCTAAAACTTTTTTTTAATTTTAAAAAAGCATAAATCATTTGTCCTAAATTTTTAGACTCATAACCAATTACCGCACTTTCTTTTATATTTGGAAAACTATTTAAAACTTTTTCAATATCAGATGGAAAAATGTTTACACCTCCTCTGATTATTATTTCTTTTTTTCTTCCCGTTACATATAAATATTTTTGTTTATCAAAATAACCAATATCTCCTGTTAGGAAGAAATTATTTAAATTTTTATTACTTTTTTCTCCTTTATTTAATTGATAGTACCCAGAGAATATATTTTTAGTCTTACAACAGATTTCACCTTGCTTGAATGGTATTTTGGTCATTTTAGAATTTTGAAAAATTCTTACGTCATAACCAGTGGTTGCTTTACCATTTGATTTTATTTTTTTTATCTCTTTTTTTAAATTTATATTAGTGATTGTTCCAACTTCAGATGCTCCATAAGTATCAAAAACTTTTATGAAAGACTGCTTAATTAATCTCAGTTTAATTTCCTCTTTAAGTGGCGAGCAACAAGAAACTAATTTTTTTAGTGGAAATCCTTTGTTTAAATAAGGCTTTTTAAGCTTAGATGAGATCATTTCTATCTGATCTGAAACTAAAATAGAAAAAGTAATTTTTCTTTTTTTTATTTTTTCAAACCAATCTTTAACAGTAAATTTTTTTAGAATAACACAAGAGGCACCTAATATAATTGGCAAAACAATTAATCTAAAAGAAATAGAATGATACATTGGTGTTGAAATTATAACTCTATCGTTATGATTTAAATTATACATTTTTTTTGCATGAAGCCCTCTATCAATTTTTATTTGCTGAGACCATATACTTACTTTTGGGTCACTTGTAGAGCCAGAAGTTAAGCCAAACAAAAAATTTGTTTTAGACTTAGCTTTCTTAATTTTTAATTGTCTATTACTATTGTTTTTTTGAATTAAATCCGAGTAATTTGTATAATCTCTTGATGATGAGTCTAGATCAAAACAATATTTTTTCTTTAGATATAGTTTTTTAAAGTTTAAACGATTTAAAAAACCACTCCATGAAAATAAATATTTTGCCTTAACTTTATTTAGCTGATTTGTAATATCAAATTCACTTAGTGAGGGATTTAAAGGCACTATTGATAAATTTAGGTAAGCGGCTGAATAAAATATTTGAGGATAAAGAATTGAATTACCATAAATTATCGCAATCTTATCTCCTTTTCTTATACCAAGTTTTTTTAAATTCTCAGAGAGTAATGCAACATTTTTATATAACTGCTCATAGGTTATAGATTTATTCTCACACATATAAGCTATTTTTTTTGGAAATTTTTTTTTGTTTTTAATTATATAATTAGTCAAGCTCATTGTATTTTTAACCTTTTAACTAATTGACTATATATTTTTTTTGTAAATCTCATTTTAATTTTTGCAAATTTTGAAACAGTATCAAATGATTTCCATAAATATTTTAACTCTAATTCTTTGTTGTTCTTATAGTCATTGAGCATACTCATTGTATGCACTGAACTTGATAAAGTTTGTTTTATTCTTTGCTTGAAACTTTGCGGGTGTTTAATTTTCAAAACTCTCATTATTTGCTCCCCTTCAATCATGATTCGTTCAATCATTTGCAAGCCTTTTTTATTATTTTTGAGAGATTTATTGTTTTGATGAAAATATAGTGCAACCATATTAAAAGCTAAAGCGTTGAGAGATTTAATAAAAACTTCAGCATAAATGTCTCTAATTTTAGGAGACTTACAAGATGATCTGAAGACCTCTCGGAGTTTTTTTGCTTTATAGTTCATTTTTTTATTTATTGGTTTTAAAGGGTAACCTCTTTGAATATGTTTCAGTAAAATTTTGTTAGACGATTTTTTTTCCGATGATACCCACATGGTAAGTCCTATTATATTTTCCATTTTAAAATAATTTTTCTTTTTATCTTTTATTTTATTTTCGTAAAAATTATTTACCCACCAAAGAGGAATATTTGTGCAAGGGGGTATAATTGCAGTATTATCATTACTTATCCTTAAAATGTTTTTAATCAAATTTGTGTTATAATCTTTTAATTTTACTGTTATAAATATGTAATCAATTTTAGTTCCCTTCAAATCTTTTAGTGATTGAAAGACTTTAAATTTGGAATTAACTATGAGTTTCGTATTTTTTAATATTTTTTTGTTATTATTTATTTGGATTTTAAACCCAAACTTATTTATTTTATGAGCGGTATCTTTTTTTGCGATTATAAAAACCTGAAATCCTTTTTTGTTTAGACAATATGCTAAATGTCCTCCTATTGCCCCACATCCAATTATCAATGCTCTCATAATTTAATATTTTTAATCCATTTTTGATTTTTATAAGATTTGGTGCATAGTTCGAAGAACTTGATGCCTTGAATAGCGTGATTGTGATCAAACACATAATAATTTTCTTTTTTTAAAAATTTACTTGCAATGTCTTCATACATATTCGCAAAAGCTTCGATGAAGCCTGCAGGATGGCCCATTCTATATCGATTGTATCTCTTATTATCAAAAAGATTTGATTGTACAGATCTATCAATCTTTTTAATCACTCCGTCTGGGTAGCTTAAAAAGATCGATTCAAAATTTTGGTGACTCCACTTAATGCTACATTTTTCGAAGAAAAGCTCTATACTTAAATCATTTCTTTTGCCAAGACTTGACTTTGATATCCAAAACATTCCTTTTGTTTTTGAATTGTATTCAAGTAAAATTTTAGCGTCTGTTACTAAATTCTTAACTTTTTGTACATCAGCTAATAATGACGATGGAGTTTTTTTTTATTAAAAAATATGAAAGGTTAAATAAATGAATACCTAAATCTAAAAATAAATTAGGGATTTTGTAATCGCGTTTTCTCCAGGATTTCACTTTCTGATCTTTTTTTTGTATTCTTAAAAATGACTCTTGAACCATATGCAGTTTAAAATTTAAAAGTCTACCAAATTTGTTTTTTTTAATAATTTTTTCTATTTCTCTAATAGCTGGATAACCAATATAATTATGAATTACATATATTTTTTTATTATAATTTTTTAAATATTTTTTTAAATTATTTGCCTCTTTGACATTTGATAAAATAGGTTTCTCAACAATTATATTTACATTGCTAAGAATTAATTTTTTTAAAATTTGAAAATGGCTAGGAGTTGGAGCTAAAACTACAAAAAAATCTACTTTATTGATTTCATTTTTTATTAGTTTATCGAGGTCATTGTAAATTCTATTTCTTTTAATGTTATAATTTTTTTGTGAGTCAATATTACTGCTTTTATCTCTACTGAAAAAGCCAGAAACTATAGAAAAATTCGAGTCTAATTGACTAGCCATATAATGAGTTTTTCCTATAGAAGAATTAATACCGCCACCTATAAATGAGAGTTTTAAAGGTTTTGTTAATTCTTTTAACATTTTTTACCTCTCTTTTTTATATTTATCATTTTGCCTTTCTTCTTTGCTTATAAGTTTGTTTGTCTTTAGCCCTTAATCCTAAAACTTTTTGAGCACTATAAAAATGTTTAGAAAGATTTATGATGCTTGTAAAAATGAAACTGCTAAATAAAAGTGCTGATAAAATTAAAAAAATATGAGAATCCTGATTAAAAACTAACAACGTTATTAAAAGAGCGTTGTTTAAATCATTCATTATAAAACCTAATCTTGCTAAATATTTTTTTCTTAGGTAAGGAGTAAATTTTGTTGAATTCTCTTCGTTCATCCATCTAATTAAACTTGAGTATTTATCGTGAATACATGTGCTGTAAATTGAAAAAATAGAAGCAATTATTCCTAAAAAAAATAAATTTTCTGAGTTATGATATTTAAAACAATAGTAGCCAATGGATAAAATTAAAAAAGATTCATAAAAAATATCTAACGTAGAATCTAAAAACCTTCCAAAAAATGATGCTTGTTGTGTCATTCGTGCAACATTCCCATCACAAAAATCTAAAATTCTAAAAATAAAATAAATTAATATTCCGTATACAAAATATGTATTTTGAGCTGAAAAAATTAAGACTAGAGAAGATAGAGCCAACACGAAGTTTAATAAAGTAATGCTATTTGGTTTTATTTTAAAAATTAGAAAAATTGGCGTAAAGATGTATGAAGCTAAAGAAAATAAATATATTAAAATTGCTTCATCCTGCAGTTTGTATAACTTATAGTTTCTAGAATAAGTTTTTTTAACTAATGATGTATATAATTTCATTTGTTACCTCTAAATGATTTAAATAAAATATTTTTTAACTTAATCTTAATTAAAATTTTTTTTATATTTTCTAATGTATTGTTTTTATGATACGGATTTGTAAGATTTTTTAATTTTATTTTAAATCTTTTGCTAATTATTTTTAAAATGTTCTTTTTAATTTCATTAGTTTGAAAATCACAATTGATTACACTTCTAGCAAATATCCTTCCTTTTTGACGATCACCTAGATTAATAGTACCGATTTTAAAAGTTGGAACTTCTATTATTCCGCTTGAGGAATTTCCAATTACTCCGCTAATATTCTTAAGCATTGAAAAGTAGTCAGTTTGGCCAAAAGAATTTACAAAATATGAATTCTTTTTATTGTGAACAAATTTTTTTATTGTATTATTTATTTTTCCTCCACCTTCATCATTATTTGAAGATGTAAAAATAAAGGTAAATTTTTCAAATTTTTTATTTGAAATAGATTTAAATATTTTTTTTAAATTTGTAGTTGTTTTTCTATTATCAATAGTTTCTGGATGTATAGTAATTAAAAAGTTTTCCGTTCCAAATTTTATCTTATATTTTTTTTCAAGCTGTAATTTATTTTGAAATTTTTCCTTTTTTAAATTTGAAAAAGCTAGGCTTCCAAAATTAAAAATATTTTTTTTATTTTCACCCATATCCAAAATTTTTTTTTTTGTAATTTTCATGAGTGGTAAAATGAATATGTGACATCTTGGTAATAGCGTGCCTAAACTGATTATCGTATGATTTTAATGTTTCTTCACCTCCACAAAAATGAGCTATTGGGATTTTAAAAATTGTTGCTACATAACAAGTTATAAAGATTTCATACCTATCACCTAAGACTACTAATAAATCAGGATGATAATTTTTAAAGATTTTAGATAATCCATCAATTATTTGTGAAGAAGATTTTGTTACATCACTTGGATAATTGTTTTTAAAAGAAATTTTTATTTTTTTAAATATTTTATTTTTATCTTTCAAAATTTCACTGCTAGTATTACCGTATTGATTAAGTAGGTGAGAGCCCGTCACTATTAATTTAGTTGAAATTTTTCTTTCTTTGCTTAGTGAATTAATAAGATTTTTAAGCAATCCGTATTCGGACCTTGATCCAGTGACGAAACATATTTTTTTTTTACTATAATTTGATAAATTCATCTTTTTCAAAATTTTTTTTTGCAATTCTTCCTATTACACTTTTAACTTTTTCTGGGCCTAAACCTCCTGCTGGACGTTTAAATGTTATGTTTTTTAAATTAAACTTTTTTCCTTTTTGAATTAAACTATTTGCAACTATAGATTTTCTTACTAATTTAAAATTTTGCTTTTCGCTTTGTGAAATTTTTTTTACTTTATTTCCTAAACATTTTTCTACTTTTCTGATCGACTGAACAAGTTGGCTAAATTGTTTAGGGTTTAAACTAGAGCTATGATCTGGACCTTTAGCATTTTTATTCAATGTAAAATGTTTCTCTATTATTTTAGCTCCTAGTGCTACAGCTGCCAGAGAACTCTCTATTCCTTGAGTATGATCAGAATATCCTACGTTTACATCAAATCTTTTTTTATATTCATTTATAACGTTTAAGTTTGAATCTTCTATTGGAGAGGGATAACAAGAGTTACATTGTAATAATGTAATTTTTTTTTTTGAATTACCATTTTTTACTAACACGTCGATTGCTCTTTTTATTTCTTTAAAATTTGACATACCAGTTGATAAAATAATTTTTTTCTTCGATTTTCCTAATAGTTTTAATAAAATATAGTTGTTTATTTCACCGGATGGAATTTTAATAATTTTTGTTTTAAGTTTATTAATTGCTTTTATTCCAGTTTCATCAAAAACAGAAATCATAAAACCTATATTATTTTTTTTACAAAAACTTTTTATTTTTAACAAATTTTTTATAGATATTTCTAAAGGTTTTAATAATTTGAATTGCTTTTCTTTATCATTTTTATTTTTTAATTGGTAAGGAGCTTTTTTTGCTTTTTGGCTTACTAATCTTTCAGCATTGAAATATTGAAACTTAGCAATATCAGCACCTGATTTTTTTGCTGCCTTCACAAGATTAAAAGCTTTTTTTACTGACCCATTGTGATTGACGCCTATTTCTGCAATTATCGTTGTTTTATTTATCATCATTATTTAATTAAATTAATAATTTCCTTTACACTGCTAATTTTTTTCTCAACATTGTAGGATCTTTCATTAACTAAAATTGATTTTGCTACTTCAACCATTGATGGATACGAAGCTCTCATCATATGATTTGCATAAATAATAATTTTAAAACCATGTTTTATAAGATTTTTTTCATAAGTTTTGGAATAAGAGGAGGGAACGGCTACCATAGGTTTAAAGAATTGACTTTTAGAAAATTTTTTAGCAAATGAAAAAACTTGTGATGGATCGGTTTCTCTACTATGAATTAAAATAGCGTCTGCACCTGCTTTGCTGTAAGCTTCTGCTCTTTTGATAGCATCTTTTAAATCTTTACCAAGAATAAAGCTTTCTATCCTAGCAATAATCATGAAATCATCAGAAATTTTAGTTTCTTTAGCTTTAGCTATTTTCTTACAAAATTGAGCGATCGTATCTTGCTTCGCTCCTGATTGATTTTTAAATAATGAATTTTTTTTCAAACCAACCTTATCCTCAATTATTGCTGCAGATACACCTATTCTTTCTAAGGATTTAATCATATATGGCAGATGTTCAAGTCTACCACCATTATCTGCATCAAAAATTATTGGCTTTGTAGTGACATCAAGTATTTCATTTAATCCTAGAATTCTAGTTGAGTAATCTACTGATTGATTATCCGGTTTGCCTCTTAAAGCTGAGTCTGTGAGGCTTGATGACCACATACCGTCAAATTCTAAGTATTTTTGTTTTTTAATGACTTTTAAATCCTCGATAATTAACCCAACTAAAGCACTGTGAGACTCTAAAATTCTAACAACCTCTTTCGCCTCAATAATTCTTTTTAGTTTAGATTTTCTTTTATCAGGTGAGGTGCCTACTTTCAGTATATTTTTTTTAATCTCAGTTGAGGATATATCTTTGGTATATTTGGGTTCAATTAATTTTCCATTCCATAATTTTAAAATTTTTAAAACTTGTGATCTTGTTTTTTTTTGAATACCTTTCTTCCAATCATCTCCGTGAACCACATAATGTGGTCTGAGATGTTTCAAATTTGGTCTATAGTCTAAGGTGCTTTGGGGAATAACTTTTTTTACAAATTTCATATTTTTTAAAACTATCTCTCTTTGTTTATAAGATAGATGGGGTATCTTTTTATAACTTGCTATTGCTTGATCAGTTAACAATCCTACAGTTACTTCACCTAATTCATGCGCTTTCTTCAAAATGTTAATATGCCCCTCATGCAAGATATCAGCTGATAAGCCGACATATACAATTTTTTTTATTTTTTTTTTCATGATTATTTCGAAAATAAAAGTGATTTATTTTTCTTATCATTTAATGATAGCTTTTTATCTAAGTAATATTTATTTCTTACATTCTTTTGACCATTTCGTTTATAATATGTTGCATAAAAGATCATTCTTGATTTATTTGAATTGTTGTTTTTTGAATAATGAGCACATTTCCAATCAAAAAGACAAATATCTCCCTCGTCTAGAATTGCAGGTTTATACTTAAATTTTTTTTTATCTTTAAATTTAATATTAGGAGTGCCTAAGGTCATTTTCTTGGTTATATTTTTGAAAGAATTGCCAATTTTTTTTAAATCTTTGTTATTTGCTAAATATAAGCATCCATTTTTTATATCTGATTTTTCTAAAGGGATAACAAGATTGATAAAATCACTAGAATATTTTTTCCATCCTTCTTGAATTTTATTATCTTTATCTCGCCAAAAAAAATGTCCATCTACATGAGGTAAGTAACCTTTTCCACCTGGATATTTAAAGTTAAGTTTGTCTTTAAAAAGATCAAATTTTTTATTTTTAATATTTTTAATTAATTTAAAAATTTTTTTTGAGTAAATTATTTTTTTTGAAGTTGCTGAAAAATCAGAAATTCTTTCTATTCTTCTTAATCTCTTTTTATTATTAATTTTTTCAAAGTAGAAAAAATCATTTTTTTTTGTTTTTGAAACTTTTTTGAGTATTTGAGTTTTTATAGTTTTGATATCTTTTTTTTTAAAAAATTTTTTTACTATAACCCAACCATCTTTTTGATATTTAGCTACAATATCTAGTTTTAAATTACTATTCATTGTCTGTTCAATTATTGAACACTTAATAGCATTTAATAATATCTATGTAAAGTCAAATTAGTATTATTTAAAGTAAAAACTAAACAAGAAGAATATTTGAAATATCATTTTTTGTTATATTTATTGGATTATTTTTTAGTCTTAACTCATTTACTCCTTTTAAAATTTTACCGAGGTTTTTTTCTATATCAATGTTCATTTTTTTAAAGTCATCCTCTAAGTTAGCCTCTCTTTTTAATTTTTTTAAAAAAAAGATTAATTCAATAATTGAATTAGTTTTTGTAATTTTAAATAAGGTCTTATATCTATCTTTGAGATTAAAGTTCGCCTTAGAATAATTAATATTATTATAATTAAACATTAAAAACTTTTCCAAGGTGAGAGAAACTGCATGACCATGCGAAATTTTAAAATAACTTGTAAAAGGATACGATACTGCATGAGGAGCCGTGGTTTTAGAAATGTTTATCGCTTTTCCTGAAAGATTAGCTGATAGGCACATTTCAAAAGCATTGCTTTTGTTAGGTGATTTCAAAAAATTTAGATAGTTTTTGATTGATAACTTTAATGATTGTTTAGCAAAGTTTACGCTTACTCGGTTTGATTTAATTGAAATCAACGACTCTATAGCTTGAGCTATTGCATCAAAACCAGAAGATGCTTTAATTTTTTGATTTAATTTCAAAACTAATGAAGGAAGTATAAAAAAATTATCCGGAATTAAATTTGAATTTTCAAAAGAAAATTTACTATTTTTAATAAAAATAACTGCGTTTGATGTCACTTCAGCGCCCGACCCGGCAGTAGTCGGTATCACACAAAGTTCGTATTTTTTTACGTGTTCAACTTTTCCTAATATTATCTTTTTAAAAGTCAATTGTTTTAAATCCGTACAACAAGCAGCTTTGGCGTAATCAATCACGGTTCCACCACCTATTGCTAAAATTATATCTGGCTTAAATTTTTTTATAAGTGAAATGATTTTTTTTAATTCATTTATTTCAGGTACAAAGCTTCGTTTAAAATAGATTTCTAAATTTATTTTGCTCAGTAATGATTTAAAGCGTAAATTAGCTCCAGACTTATTAAAAGATTTTTTTCCAGTTATCAAAAAGATTTTCTTATCACTTTTTTTTTTTAAATAATTTTTAATTTCGTCTAAATTATCTGACATATTCTTATTTCATAAATTGTTTTTTAATTTTAATAAATTCTTTTGGTCTATCTAAATTCTTCAAAGTACCCGTCTTTGTAATTACTTCTAATAAACTCGGTCCATTTGAGTTTAAAAATTTATTTAAGTTTTTTGTCAAATTTTTTACTTTATCAATTTTTGCTATGCTCCTATAACCTAAATCTTTTGCAACCTCTCCAAATTTTAAATTTTCCGAAAATGTGGTTTGTTCTCCAACAGACTCATGACAGAAATTATTAAAAACTATATGTTTAAGATTTCTTTTTTTAAAAATTCCTGCTGTTCTAAGAGATCCCAAATGCATTAAAGCAGAACCATCGCCATCAAGACAAATCACATTGTTTTTATCTTTTAAAGCATGCCCCAATGAAACCATTAATGAGTGCCCCATTCCACCAACCATATAAAAGTCCTTTCCATTTCTAAAGTTTCCTTTTTTTCTAATTTGATGAAGTTCTCTTGAAGTGTATCCTGTGGTTGAAACTATTCTAGTCCCTTTTTTTACATTTTTTAGTAATTGTAAAATAAATTGATTTCGTTTTATTCCACTTTTACTTTGTTTTTTTGTTTTTTCAGGCTTGATTTGCGATAAAGTATTTTTTTCTAAAAGTATTGCAACAGGCTTATTTTTTTTCTGGGCAAATTTTAATAAGTTTTTTATTTTGTAAAGATTTTGAGTTGTTCTTAAAATTATAAATTTGATACCTAAAAGTTTAAGAAGTTTTCTTGTTATTTTTCCCTTTTCATTGTGCTGAGGTTCATCAGCCTTAACGAACGGAGATCCTCTCCACCCAATTAGTAAAAGGAGTGGTATAGAGTAAACTTTTGGGTGAGCTATTGAAATTAATGGATTAATTGCATTGCCTAATCCTGAATTTTGTAAATAAACACAAGGTATTTTGTTGGTTGCTAAATGGTAACCTATAGCAATTGATACAGCACTTCCTTCATTGAAGGATTCAATATGATTTTGAGATGAAAATTTCTCTAATTTTTTTAAAAATAATTTTAAAATGCTGTCTGGAACTCCAGTGTAAAATGATATCTTATTTTTTTTTAAGCTATTAAATAAATCTTCAACATTAATCATAGGTTCTTATTTGCTTAAATTGTCTTTTTTTAGCGGAACTCCTAAAGTCTTTAAATTCTTAATTAAGGTGTCATTGTATAAATCAAATTTTATAACCTTTTCTGAACCTATCTTTTTTAATATTTTTTCCCAACTATCTTTATCTATATTTAATATAAAGTTTAATTTATTATTCATTTTTTCTAAATTATATTCACTTAGCCAAAATTCTCCTTCATTCTCTAGATTTAAAGGATAGCCAAATTTTGATGGAACGTAAAAATTATCTTTCTCAAAACCAGTCTTATAGTTTTTTTTGCACCACTCAGGAGAAGTACAACCAAAAGGGAAAGCTACTAATTTTTTTTTCCTGCTAAGAGCCTCATAACCCAACGTGGAGTCAATAAAAACCACATATTCTGATAACATTACTCTTTTATAAGCCTCATAATCACCAGGAGCATCTAATATCTTTCTTGGCATGTAGTTCCAACCAGTTTCTCCTAAAATATTATCGTAATTTTTCTTTCCTTTTTCGTCATTATATAACACCCGAGTAGATACATATAATTTTAAATTATTTTTTAAACAATATGATTTTAAAAATTTAAGTATTATTTTCTCTATTTCTGGAAATATTCTTTTAGATTTAGCCTGGGAGATAAATATTAAAGAGTCTTTTTCAACCTCATCACCAAACTTAAATCTATTATTCGCTATACTTCCAATGCTAAAGGTATTACCTTTTATAAATTTTGAAAAAATTTTTGCTGTTTCATCTCCATAAAGATACATTTGATCAACAAAAAAATAATTTTGTTTTTCTTTAAAATGTATAAAATATTCTTCAATAGTCTTGCCCCATTGAATCAAAATTGTTTTGATTCCTTTAATTTGATTTTTTAATTCGTAAAAAAGTTTATTGTCACATCTGTATGTGATTATAAACTTTGGTTTAATATGCTCTATAAAAATGATTCTATAATTATTTTTTAGATTATAAAATCCCATTTTTAAAATAGTTTTTATTAGTATGAAAAGATTAATTTTTTCTCCCCTTGTATGTAAAACATAACATTCATTTTTTTTTAGAAATTCAAGTTGGTCCACGCCGTGATCATAAATTACAATATCCCTACATGGTGGTGGTTTAATTTCAAATTTTGCATTGAAAAGTAATTTGAGGTTTTGTAATAAATCTTTGTTAAACATATTTATCTAAATCTATAATCTGGTCACAACTTTCTAGTGCAGATTTTCTATGTGAGACAAATATTAAAGTTTTCAAGACTTTTAATTTATCAAGACATTTCAAAAACTCTTTTTCCGTATCGAGATCTAACGCACTAGTTGCCTCATCTAATACTATTATAGGAGGATCTCTATATAATTCTCTCGCAATACCTATTCTTTGTATTTGTCCTCCGGATAAATTAATGCCTCTATCCCCAACTTGAGTTTCAAATTTATTTGGAAGAGCAGAAATAAATTCAAATATTTGGGAGTCCTTTGATGCTTCAACTAATTTTTTTTCATCAATATCTTCATCTAAAATACCAAATGCAATATTATTTTTTATACTCTCATCAAGTAAGTTAGTTGTTTGAGAAACAAAACCTATATTTTGCTGCCAACCATTTAAATTTTCAAAAATGTTTTTATTGTCAACTAAAATTTCTCCGCTTGAAGGTTTTAGTAGACCCATAATCAAATCTAAAATTGTAGATTTACCTTTACCACTTTTTCCGATTACACCAATAAAGTCGCCCTTATTAATAGTGAGAGAGAAATTTTCTATTACAGGTAATTTTTTGCTAGGAAAAGTATATGATACGTTCTTAATTTCTATTTTATTAGAAAAATTCATTTTAATTATATCTTTTTTTTCATCTTTTTTGTCTTTTGGTAATTCACGTAGATTTGGCAAAATTTTATTAATAGAAGGTTTTAAAAAATTTATCTGTTGAGTTGAATTAATTATTCTTGTCACGCTAGGAAAGGATCTAAATGCAGCAAATGCATATATTCCAATTTTAGTTGTTATATTTCCTCCGCTAACATTGTTTAAATCTAAGATGTATACAACTGCTGAAATAGATAAAACAAAAATAATTTCAAAAAGAATTTTTGGCAACTCAAGAATAGTCCCGGATAAATAAGCACTTTTAGAATAATTTTCAATTACATCATTGTATCTTTTTAAAAAATTAGTTTCCAATGATTTAAGTTTTATGTCTTTTATTGAAAAGAAAATTTGCTGAAGATTTTTTAATTGCCCAATCGAAGCTTTAATTCTTATTTCCCCAAGTTTTTTTACCTTAGTTTTGGTCAATATTGTGATTATAATTGATGAGACAAAAATTAAGACACTTATTACCAATGTAGAATAAAAATCATAAATCAACAAGAAAAATACGATTGCAAAAAGTATAACGGCTTCGGAGATCATTTTTAAGTATTCATTAAGGCAACTTACATAATTTCTGCTTTCTAAATATGTATTATTTATTAATTCTGTTGAGTTATTTTTAAAATAAAAATCAATATTTTGTTTTACATATTTTTTCAAAATTGAACTAGAGATACTTCTATAAGCATTCCAGATAAATTTATTTCTCCAAAAATAATACAAAATTAAAACAATACTTTTTAAAAGGTAAATAGAGATGAGAAAAAGTAGCAGATAACCTAATAAATTATCTAAATTATTTAAATCAATATGATCCTCAAAATAAGTTAATTTTTCAAGAGTGGGTGTTTTAGAGTTAGTCAATAAATCTATCACAGGAATTACGAGCCCAATGCCGAAAATTTCAAGTATTGTAGTGATTATTAAAAAAAAAACAAAAATAATAGATTTTTTTTTAAAAGATTTTGAAAGATTATTATAAATTAAAAAGAAATTTTTGATCACTGTTTTTAATATTGTAAAAATTATTTAGATTTATAGAGATCACTCCAGTCTTTAGCATGCTTATATCCATGGACTGTGCCATTAGCATTACAGTCAGAACAGGGTTTATTTTTTCTTGCTCCAGATAAAAGATCTCTCCTATATTTTCTATAAATAGGACCATTCCAAATATCAAAAAATTCAGTTTGCATTATGTTTCCCATTGAAATTCTCCTTTGCCAATCGTGACAACATAAATAAATGTTACCGTTCCATTCAATAACTGAGGTATAAGCTGGATAGTAGCATTTTTTTTTTAGGTCTATTTCTGGTTGATTGCCGGCTTTGTTCGTGCCTGCTCTATTTGTAAGTAATAATCCAAAATTATCTTCATCTTGATACCACGTATTCCTTAAAACTAAAAAATCCTCTGGCACACCAGACTCTTCCCTCATCTTTTTAAATTTCTCAATCTGATGTTCGCCGTCATACATACTTACAATTAATTTACTTAAATTTGCATTGTAAAAATCTTTAATTTTTTTTGGGCTTAGAGTATCTCCATTGGTAATTAGCTCGACTGCTCCTAATAAAGAGAGCTTATAAATCATTTCATGAAGTTCATTATGAAGAGTAGGTTCGCCATAACCACTCAAACAAAATGCTCCTTCAAAATTGATTTTCTTCAAATCTGTACAAAGTTTTTCTACTAATTCTAATTTCATTTTAAGATACGTGTTAGGTGCTATTTCCGGATCAGATTTAGGGCAAAAAGAACACGACCTGTTGCATGCATCAATTACATTTAACTCTATCCAACTTGGGATGGGTATGTCATTGTAAAATTGGGTGTCTCTGTCAAGTATTCTTACTTTTCTCTCTATATTTTTAAATCTAGTTTCAGTGGGTCGATAATTTCTTATTAAATTTTTTTTCATTTTTATTTATTTTTTATTTTCGTTTAATTCTTTTTTTAATTCCTCGTATTCTTTCATTTTTCTTTTCATAAAATTTATTGTAAGTTTTGTTCTCTCAGATACACCCTTTGGAGTAATTACATATTGAATATATTTAATCTTGTTTTTTTGATTCTGAAAACTTTTAATTTTTACGAAGCCTTTTTCTTTAAGAGCCTTTAACACGTAATTTAATTTTCCTAGACTAAAACCTAATTCCTCAGCTAATTTTCTTTGGGATGCTCTAGGTTCATTGTTAATTTTTCTTAAAGTTTCAAGAAAATCTGGGTTGTTTTTATCATCCATTTTTAAATTAATACTGTTCAATTAATGAACATTCAAGCAATTTTTTCTATTGGCAGATAAGCCTTACAGCAACAAAAATCGATGATAACTAGAATTATCTGAAATGCTTGGTGGGAAATCAGTGTAAAATTCATTGGCTGAGCCTACAACCGTAAAGTCGGAGCGTCTCCCAGATAAGTCCACTGTTCAACGAAAGCCAGGAAAAGTCTAGTTCTGCAATTAAGAGGTTTACCAAAAAGATACTGTACTGTTCACATTGATGGTGTGAGAATGTCTAACCCATCAAGCTTATCGGGAGACTTCGATTTTAATCATAGAATTTCATTTTGAAATATTAAAAGCATCAAATCTGTGTCTAAATCTCTTTGATCTTTTTTCAAAATCATTTTTTGAAAAGTTTTTATCATAATCGCTTACCCCAAAATCTTTTACTTCTTTATAATATCTAAACCAATTATCTTTCTTGTAATTTGGTTTATAATAATCTTTTACTTTTAAAACTTTTTTGTACTTCTTTTTCAAGTAATTTTCCACCTCTTGGTAGAAAGGTTTGCAAATGTTGTCCTTTGGTTCTTTAACCCTTTTTAAATTTAGTTTAGTCCTTATTATATTTAAAAAAGTGTAATTAATCCCTCTTTTTGTATAGTAAGCATCGTCAAGAGCTAAACAGAATTTCTTGTAGGAGATTATTTCAAACTGTTGAATTTCTGAAATTAGTTGATTTAAGGTATGTGAAGTATCAAAAAAACAAAAATCAGATTTTAGGTTTAAATCTTTTAAAATTTTAATGCCAATGTAATTATCCGTACTATAATATGGAATAAATTTCCAAATATCATTAACATTTGCTCCTAAAGGTAAGCAAATTGCCTCGTTAATAATATTTCTTAGATAAGATCCCTTGCTTCCGTTTGTGTCCCATGAATAGAACTTTGTATTATTTAAATAACAATGTAAAAAAAAAGCTAAGGAACTTGCACCACACCCAGTTTCGATGGGAACTACGTTTTTTTTAATTTTTCTTTTCTGTAAAAGTCTAAAGATCGCTAAACATTCACTATCAGGAATTCCATTTAACCATCTAGGTAACAGTTTTTTTACAAACAATAGAAATGGCTCAGGATTTTTAATTATCTTACTTTTACTATCAAAATGAAAATCATACATAAATAAATATTTCCAAAAAATTTTTTTCAGTGCATAAATCAAGCCAATTGAGCTATTAGTACTGGTCAGCTTCACGCGTTGCCGCGCTTACACACCCAGCCTATCAACGTAGTGGTCTACTACGGCTCTATAGGAAGAACTAGTTTTGAGGTGGGTTTCCCACTTAGATGCTTTC